>Ga0209237_1000033_pt1 | contig 55195 bp, 53 predicted proteins | sample GraSoi013_1_40cm_2_FD_185820 | JGI IMG/M metagenome (GOLD analysis project Ga0209237, IMG submission 185820) | Grasslands soil microbial communities from the Angelo Coastal Reserve, California, USA - Sample 10_02_2013_1_40cm (SPAdes) (version 2) | ecosystem: Environmental > Terrestrial > Soil >...
GGACGAGCTGAAGACGCGCCTGAAGCAGCTGGAGAAGGAACTGGAGTCGGCGCGCGAGCAGTTGAGCGCCGTCTCCGGCGAGAAGGACCTGCTCGCGGAAGAGCGCGACGAGCTGAAGAGGCAGCTGGAGGAGTCGCAGGCGAGCGCGGGGCAGAACGAGGACCGCGCAGTGAAGGCGTACGCGAGGATCAAGAACGGGGAGAAGCTGCGCGAGAAGGCGCGCAAGGCGCTCGAGATTGCCATGCAGCTGCTCGAGACGGCGTCGGAGCACGAGGACGACGAGTCGGAGAAGTCGGCGTAGGGCGAGGCCCCGCGACTAGAACACATCTCATAACCGGCCTGCGAGTGTTTGCGCTCAAGCGTAGCCGCTAACCGGCCTTCGGCCGGCGCGGCTAGGCGTCCAGGCCGCCCTTCTTTTCCAACAGCTTCTTTGCGGCGTTGGCGAGGCCCTGGGGCACGTTCTTGTTCTTGGCGACCGCTTTGACTTCGGCCATGCGCAGGGAGGAGAGAAAGCGCATCGACACGCCGACGGGGGTCTTCGGATTGTTGATGAGGTTGAGCTTGATCTGGTAGTTCTTCATCAGCTGCCGGTGATTGTAGATATATTGCAGGACTTCCTGCGGCGCCGTGCGGGATAGGGCAACCTTCGCAATCTCGCCGTCGGTGATCCGCGGCGACTGCATCACCGCCAGCTGCACCAGCTTGTTCGGGTCGCGCAAGAGGATGCTGCGGACCTCGCGGTTCCCCTTCTTGTTCGCCCACTCGATCTTCTTGGCGACGCCCAGCTTCATGATCTGCTGCGCGATGGAGAGCTTCTTCTGCTCCTGCTCCTTCTCCTCCGCGCTGCCGGGCGCCGCCGGACCCTCCTCGGCGCCGTCCGGATCGGTGGCGCCCATCTGTTCCAGCGCAGTCTCCGCGTGCGCCTCGGCGGCCTGCTGCTGCGCGGCCACCTTCTTCGCCAGCTCCTCGTCTTGCGCCGATCCGCCGTGAATGCGGCGGCGGGCGGCGCGGAAGGCGGGCTGGTCCTCCAGCGCGAGCCCGGAGCGAACGCAGAAGTCGCAGACGTTGTCGACCGTGCTCGGCCGCGTTGCCGGGTTGTTCGCCAACGCCCGGACGATGTCGGGATGGCGCAGCATGCGCAGCTGGTTCTGGGCGACGATCTCGAGGATGCGCTCGGTCGCGCGGACGGTGATCCTCTGCACCGCGACGTCCGGCGTGCTGGCGTTCAGCACCAGCATCTCCAGATACTCGTCCTTGGCGGCGAACAGATCGGCGTAATAGCCGAGCACCGGCGGGTCGATCGTGTCGTCGCGCAGGGCCACCGAGAGGATCCGATCGGGAAGGCCGGCGGCGCTCTTCATCGCCGTCTCGCGCACCCCCGCATCGGCATCGAAGGTCAACATGAACAGCGCGGTGGCCATCTCCTTCGGCCCCATCGGGACCAGGGCCTTCGCCCCCATCATCCGCAGCGGGACGGGCGCCTTGGGATCGACGTGCTTCTGGAAGTTGGCCGGTAGCGCCGACAGCGCCACCGGGCACGCGGCTTCGGGCGCGGCTGCGGCCTGGGCTTCGCTCATGCGGGGCTCCTGGCTCAGGCTTCGGGCTGGGCGAGCGGATCGAGCCGCTCGCGTCTGGACAACTTCCAGGTGAGCTTGCCGATCCACTTGTTGAGGAAGAAGCTGCGCGGCAACCAGGGGATGGGCGGCGGCCGCCGCAGCCCGAGCGCAGCGAACTCCGCGCTCACGCGCGGGTCGTCGGGCGACAGCTCCATCGCCTTGCGCAGCGCGCGAACCGCCTGCTCCTTGTTGCGCGTGACCACCAGCGCGCGCGCCATGTTCACCAGCGTCTCGGTCGTCTGCAGCCCGCGGCGCAGCGCTTCCTCGCAGAAGCGGATGCCGCGCTGCCGATCCCCTTCCACCAGCACCAGCGTGAGGCCGTAGTTGGAGAGCACCCGCGGGTCGTTGAGGTTGCGCCGCCAGGCCTTCTCGAAGATCTCGTGCGCCGCGCGCGGATCGAGATCGAGCAGCGAGCGGCCTTCGTCGAGGATCCGGTCGACGTCGCCGCGGTGGACCAGCGCGGTCGTCGGCGAGGGCGCGATGGTCGGCCGTGGCGCGTTGGCCAGGGGCTGCGACCGCGGCGTCACGCGCACGGTCGCCCGCAGGGCATCCAGCTCGGACGGCGTGGCGCCACGCGGCAGCTCGGGCCTGTCGTCGTCGTTGTCCGGCATCATCTCTCGCCAGCGTTGCGTTGGTAGATGATCTTCAGGCCGTCCAGCGTGAGCTGGTCGTCCACCACTTCGATCTGCTTCGAGACCGACCCGATCAACGGCGCCAGCCCGCCGGTGGCGATCACCTTCACCGAGAAGCCGAGCTCGTCCTTCATCCGCGCGCAGATGCCGTCCACCAGTCCGACATACCCGTAGACGAGGCCGCTCTGCATCGAGGCGACCGTGTTCCGTCCCACCACGTGCTCGGGCCTCTCGAAGGCCACCCGCGGCAGCTTGGAAGCCCGGTGGAACAGCGCCTCCATCGAGATGGCGATTCCCGGCGCGATCGCGCCGCCCAGATACTCTCCCTTCGGCGTCACGGCGTCGAAGGTGGTGGCGGTCCCGAAATCGACGATCACCAGGCCCTGCGGCCATTTGTCATAGGCGGCCACGGCGTTCACGATGCGGTCGGCGCCGACCTCGCGCGGGTTCTCGTAGAGCACGGGCATCCCGGTCTTCACCCCGGGACCGACGAACAGCGGCTTGCGCCCGAAGAACCGCTTCGACATCTGCTCCAGCGGAAAGGCCATCGGCGGCACCACGCTGGAGACGATCACGTCGTGCACGTCCGCAATGCGCAGGCCGGCGAAGTCGAAGAGCGCCTTGAGCTGCAGCCCGTATTCGTCGCCCGTGCGGTCCTTCTCCGTCTGCACGCGGAACGAGTCGCGCAGCCTGCCCGCGTCGAAGACTCCGAGCACGGTGTTGGTGTTTCCGACGTCGATCGCGAGCAGCATCCGGTGCAGTATCGGGAGCGATTCAAGCTGGCGTCAATCTTCCTTTCACCGACGGTCGCCTACAGCAACGTGCAGTGTTCCACGTCGCCCGCCAGCACCCGCACAAGGGCCCCCGGGGCCGTGCGCACCAGCAGCGCGCCGTCCTCGGCCAGATCGACCGCGTCGCCTTCGATGGGGTCGGCGCCGGTGATGCGCACCCTGCGCCCGAGCGTGCTCGACAGCTCGCGCCAGCGATCGGCGACGGGGCCGAATCCTTCGGTCTCGTGCAGGCTCAGCCACTCCTCGACGTGCTCGAGCAGGCGCGCGCACACCAGCGGGCGCGGCTGCCGTTCGCCGCTCTCCAGCAGCAGGCTGGTCGCCACCGGGCGCAACTCCTCGGGAAAGTCGCGCATCTGCAGCGAGACGTTGAAGCCCACCCCGAGCACCGCATGGCGCACGCGATCCGGTTCGGCGCGCAGCTCCGTGAGCAGACCGGCGATCTTGCGTCCCTTGCACTCGACATCGTTGGGCCACTTGATCCGCGCGCTGGCGGCGCCCATCTCGCGCGCGGCCTCCGCCGCGGCCACCGCGGCCGCGATGGTGATCTCCGGCGCGCGGACCGGCGCGATGGCGGGGCGCAGGACCACCGAGAACGTCACCGCTTTGCCCCGCGGCGCGACCCAGCTGCGGCCGCGGCGGCCCCGCCCACGCGTCTGGAAGTCCGCGACCACCACTTCGCCGTGCAGGGCGCCGGCTTCCGCCAGGCGGTGGGCCTCGTCGTTGGTCGACTCCAGCTCCTCGAAGTGGTGGATCTTGCGGCCCAGCTCCCCGCTCGCGAGCAACGGAGCGATCTGCGCCTCTCCGAGCTGATCCGGGATTTCCACCAGCCGGTAGCCCAGCCCGCCGCGGGTGTGGATGACGTAGCCGCGAGCACGAAGCGAGTCGATGCGCTTGAGCAGCTCCGCCCGCGGCACGTCCAGCTTGTCGCAGAGCATGCCGCCGGCGACGAAGTCGTCGGCGCACTCGAGCAGTAGCGCGAGGACGATCGCGTCCTGATGGAGATCGGTCCAATGGCTGTCACCCGCCGTGGCGACGGGCGACGGCATCAAGCGCCCTCCACCATCAGGCTCAGGTCCACGGCTGGAGCCGAGTGCGTCAGGGCGCCCACGGACACGTAGTCTACCCCGGTCGCCGCTACGCGCGGGAGCCGGTCCAGCGTCATGCCTCCGCTTGCCTCCAACGGAACACGTCCGCGGACCTGCTGGACGGCCTTGCGCAGCTCGTCATCGCCCAGGTTGTCGAGGAGGAGCATGTCGGCACCCGCCTCCAGCGCTTCCTCGATTTGTTGCGCCGTGCTCACCTCGACCTCGACCTTGAGCAAGGGATGCGCCCGCGCCCGCGCGCGGCGCACCGCTTCGCCGATGCCGCCCGCAGCCGCGGCGTGATTGTCCTTGACCAGGATGCCGTCGAACAGCGCGCCGCGGTGGTTGAATCCGCCGCCCGCTCGGACCGCCGCCTTCTCCAGTTCGCGCATCCCGGGAGTGGTCTTTCTCGTGTCGAGCAGCCGCGTCTTCGTGCCGGCGAGCGACTGCGCGTAGCGCCGGGTGAGCGTCGCGATGCCGCAGAGGCGCATCATGAGATTCAGCGCGGTCCGTTCGCCGGTGAGGATGGCGCGCAGCGATCCGCGGACGCGCAGGATCCCCTCGCCGGGACTGGCGGCGTCCGACTCCCCCGCGAGCGCCTCCAGCTCGCAAGCGGGGTCGAGCGCGCGGAACACCCGCGCCGCGGCTGAGACGCCCGACACGATCAGCGGCTCCTTGGCGAAGATCAGCGCGCTGCCCCGCGCCGAAGGAGGGACGCAAGCCTCGGCGGTGCGGTCGCCGGGGCCGACGTCCTCCTCGAGCGCGAGCGCGATCAGCCGCCCGACGGCATCGTCCGGGCGGCCGGGATCGAGCACGGTTCCGTGCGCCGCCTTCGGCCGCGGCCCGGAACGGGCCATTTCTACTTCGTGCCCTTGCGCGGGGATGGCCGGCGTTTGCCGCCGCTCTTGCCGCGGGCGCCGCGCTGAGTGCCGCGCCCCTGCCCCCGTCCGCGAACGTCGGCGCGCGACTGCGTGCGCATCGGGCGCTTGCGCTGCTTCTTCAGCTTGCCGGCGGCGCCGCGCGTTCCTTTCTTGGCGCCGCGCGCGGTTGCCGCGCGACCCGCCTTCGTTCCGCGGCCGACCTTGCCTGCCTTGTCCGCCTTGTTGCGCCCGCCGCGCACGCTCTTCGCCCCTGCCTTGGCCTTGTGCGTCTTTGGGCGGCGCGGCCTGGCGCGCTCCGAGCCTCGAGCCTGGACGATCTCGGCGCGCTCCTCGTTCTCGTCTTCCTCCGATACGGGGCCCCGATGCTCGTCGACGCCCGGCACCTTCTCCATGATCCCGCGGGCGATCGATTTCACCCGGGAGATGGCGCGCGCAGCGAGGCCGTGCGCTTCGTCCTCGTCGCTGGCCTGGGTCGGCGCTTCGGCGGCCTCGCGGCCGCTTCCCATCACCTCCTCGCCCGCCCCTGCCTCCTCACCGGCACCGGACTGCATGGGTGGCCTGGACGGCGGAGCCGGCGGCCTGGACTGCTGTGGCGGCCTCGATTGCGGCGGCGGCGTCGACTCCGGCGGCGGCCTCGACTCCGGCGGCGGCGGCGGCCTCGACTCCGGCGGCGGCGGCGGCCTCGACTGCTGTGGCGGCGGCGGCTTCGACTGCTGTGGCGGCGGCTTCGACTGCGGCGGCGGCCTGGACTGCTGACCGGGCGTGCCCGACGCAGGGCCGCCATGCGTCCCGAGCTGATCGAGGCTGCGGCCTCCCTGCTGCCCGGACGCGCCATCGCCCTGCGGATGCTCCGGCTTCTTGTCTTCCATCGTTCCCTCCACACTCGTGACGCGCGCCAGGTGACGCGCGAGCTTCTCCCGCTTTCCGGCGAGCTCATCGGCCCGGGCGCGGTCCTTCTCCACCACCTCTTTCGGGGCGCGCTCGACGAATCCCGGATTGTCGAGCCGCCTGCGCAATCCCTGCAACTCCGCGTCGGTCCGCGCGATCTCCTTTTCGACGCGGGCCCTCTCCGCTTGGAAGTCGATCAGCCCGGCCAGGGGGAGGTGCACCTCGACCTCCGCCTCGACGTGCACGGCGGCTTGCCTCGGGCGCGGAGCCTCGAAGCTCCTGAGGGTCACCTGGCTGGCGTTGGCGAGGTGCTGAAACGCTCGCTGATGCCGCTCGAAGAGCTCGGGATCCTTGGCGAAAAGGACCAGGGGGATGCGCTGGTTGGGCGGCAGGTTCACCTCGCCGCGCACGGAGCGGGCGCCGTCGATGGCCCGGGAGATGACGTCCATCTCCCGCTCCGCCTCTTCGTCGCGCGGTCCAGACCCGGGAAAGGGCGCCAGCATGATGGTCCGCCCCATCCGGTTCGGCAGCCGTTGCCAGATCTCCTCCGTCACGAACGGCATGAACGGATGCAGCAAGCGCAGCGCGCCTTCGAGGGCGGTGAGGAGCGCGGTCTGTGCCGAGGCGCGCTCCTCGCGCGTCTTCTCGCCGTAGAGGGCCGGCTTGCTCAGCTCGATGGCCCAGTCGCACAGCTCGTTCCAGATGAACCGGTAGATCCCGTTCGCCGCCTCGCTCAGCTCGAAGCGCTCGAACGAAGCGCGCGTCTCGTCGGCACAGCGCTGGAAACGGCTGAGGATCCAGCGGTCGTAGACCGAGGCAGGCGGCGCGCGCGGATCGTACCCGTCCGCGTTCATGAGGACGAACCGGGCGGCGTTCCAGATCTTGTTGGCGAAGGCCCTATAGCCGGCGATACGCTCGGTGGACAGCTTGATGTCGCGGCCCTGGCCCGCCATCGACGCGAGGGTGAAGCGGAGGGCGTCCGCGCCGTGCTTCGCGGTGACGTCGAGGGGGTCGATGACGTTGCCGCGCGTCTTCGACATCTTCTCGCCCTTCTCGTCGCGCACCATCGCGTGCAGCAGCACGGTGCGGAAGGGCACCCGGCCCATGAAGTGCAGACCGAGCATCGCCATCCGGGCCACCCAGAAGAAGAGGATGTCGAAGCCCGTCTCCATCACGGAGTTCGGGTAGAAGGTCCGCAGCGCCGGCGTGTCGTCCGGCCAGCCGAAGGTCGAGAAGGGCCACAACCCCGAGGAGAACCAGGTGTCGAGGACGTCCGGATCCTGCGTCAGGCGGCCGGAACGGCAATCCCCGCACTGCGCCGGCTGCTCGCGCGCGACGGTGACGTGGTCCGAGTCGCAATACCAGGCCGGGATCTGGTGGCCCCACCAGAGCTGGCGCGAGATGCACCAGTCATGGATGTTGTTCATCCAGCGCAGCAGCTCGGCCCGCCAGGTCGCAGGAACGAACTGAAGCTCGTCCACGTGGGCGACGACTTTTTCCGCGAGTGGCTTCGTATTCACGAACCACTGCTTGGACATCAGCGGCTCGATGATCGTGCCGCAGCGCTGGCAGCGCCCGAGCGCCATCGTGTGCGGCTCGGTGCCGCGGCCGAGGCCCAGATCCTCGAGCCGCGCCTTCAACGGGCCGCGCGCCTCGATCCGGTCCTGGCCCTGGAAGGGTCCGGCATTCGCGTTCAGCGTGCCGTCGAGGTTCAGGATGTTGATGAACTGTAGATGGTGGCGCTTGCCGGATTCGAAATCCTCGAAGCTGTGCGCGGGCGTCACCTTCACCGCGCCGGTTCCGAACTTCGGATCGACCAGCTCCGCGTCGGCGATGATGGGGAACTCGCGCCCGGTGATCGGGTGGCGCACGCTCTTGCCGATCATCGCCTTGTACCGCTCGTCGTCGGGGTGCACGGCGACGGCGGTATCGCCGAGCATCGTCTCCGGCCGGGTGGTCGCCACGACGATCTCGCCCGAGCCGTCGGCGAGCGGGTATGCGAACTTGTACAGCTCGCTCTTCACGTGCTCTTCGTGATCCACCTCCAGATCGCTGAGCGCCGTGCCGTCCTTGACGCACCAGTTGATCAACCGCTCGGCGCGATAGAGCAGCCCGTCCTGGTAGAGCCGGACGAACGCCTCGCGCACGGCGCGCGAGGAGTGCTCGTCCATGGTGAACCGCTCTCGCTCCCAATCCAGCGAAGCGCCCAGCGCGCGATGCTGCAGCGCGATCCGGTTCCCCGACTGCTCCTTCCATTGCCAGACGCGGCGGAGGAACTCATCGCGGCCCAGGTCCTGACGCGACTTGCCCTCCCGCTTCTGCAACTCGCGCTCGACCACCATCTGCGTGGCGATCCCCGCGTGATCGATCCCGGGCATCCAGCAGACGTTGAAGCCGCTCATGCGCTTGTAGCGCGCGAGCGCGTCCTCGATAGTGGCGGTGAGCGCGTGCCCCAGATGAAGCGAGCCGGTGACGTTCGGCGGGGGAAGCACCATCGAGAACGGGGGCTTCTCGCTCACGTCCTGCGAGCGGAAGAACCCCTGCTCTTCCCACCACCGCGCCCAGCGCGGCTCGACCGAGGCGGGCTCGTATCCCTTGTCGAGATCGCTCTCCACGCGCCGCTCGCTCATCGCGCGCGCGTAGATACCACATCGCGTCGAGGCCCGGCGCGCCGCGACTCTACTGAGCCACCACTGCGAGCATGGCGGCATAGATCGCGATGCCACCCAGCGCCGCGGCCACGCGCGCGACATCGCGCAGACCATACCGCGACTGGGAGTAGAACATCTCGACCTCGCGCGGATCGACCCGGCGGTCTTCACTCTTGGCCTTGATCAGGGTGCTTGCAAGAACGATGGCGTGCATGACTGGCGCTCCTCTCGGCTGAATCGGTTCATCTGAATCGATTCAAGTGGTGTTTGCGTCGGCTCCTTCCCGCTGTCAAGCGCATCGTTGAAACGTTTCAAAATTGTCAGTATCATCGGGGTGATGAAGAAGCGGATCGTCAAGCTCGCCGACGTGGCGAAGGCCGCCAAGGTGTCGCAGGGGACCGCTTCGAACGTCTTCAATCGCCCGGAGCTCGTCCGGCCGGAGGTCAGGGAGCGGGTGGAGGCATCGGCCCGACGCCTGGCCTATGCCGGCCCCGATCCCAAGGGACGGCTGCTCCGCGGAGGCAAGGTCAACGCCATCGGGATCGTCATGGCCGACGACACCGCCTACTTCTTCCGCGATCCGTTCGCCCGCATGCTCCTGTCCGGCATCGCCGAGGTCTGCGACGAGCGCGGCGCGGGAGTGGCGCTGGTATCGACGAACCGCCAGAAGGACGCCGCCTGGAGGATCCAGACGGCGGTGGTGGACGGCTTCATCGTGCACTGCCTGAGGGTCGGCGACCGGCTGATCTCGCTCGCGCGAAAACGCCACCTCCCGGTGGTGGCGATCGACCTCGACGGCGGTAACGGCATGAGCTCGGTCGTCATCGACGATCGGCACGGTGCCTATCTCGCAGCCCGCCATCTCCTCGATCTCGGCCACCGCAAGATCGGTTTGCTCTCATTGGAGGCCGCCGACCCCCCGCGGCCGGGTTTCGTCGACGCAGAGCGATTGCGCTCCGCCGAGTACAGGACCGAGCGAGAGCGTGCCGCCGGGTATTCCGCCGCGCTCGCCGAGCACGGCATCGAGCTCGATCAGCTGCCGATCATGGAGAGCCTGAACGAGCGGCAGGCCGGAGCAAGTCACGCGCGCGAGTTGCTCGCGGCCCGGCCGGAGACGACGGCGATCATCGCGATGTCCGACGTTCTCGCGCTCGCCGCGATCGACGCTGCCAGGGCCCGCGGCCTGCGCGTCCCGCAGGACCTCTCGGTGGTCGGCTTCGACGACATCCCCGACGCCGCGACCGCCGATCCGCCGCTGACCACCATCGCCCAGCCGATCGTCGAAAAGGGTCGCATCGCGGCGAGGCTCATCTTCGAGGCGGGTCCCCCGCGCACCGAGACGCTCGGAGTGAAGCTGGTCGAGCGCGCCTCTACGGCCAGGCCGCGCTAGCCAAGCTGGACTGGAACACATCCCATGACCGGGTACAGCCAGAAGCAATAGCCGCAATCCTGCGCCTTCGGCTCTCTAGCTGCCGCGTTCCTTGATCAGCCGCTCCAGCTCTTCGCGGATGATCGTCTCCGCGAGCTCGGGGACGACTTCCCAGGCGATCTTCTCGATCACTTCCCGGCTCGCCTTCGACAGCGCCTCGCGCAACATCGCTTCGCCGCCATCGGCCGGGGGCGGCACGACGCTGAGGGAGGGCTTGTGGGCGGACGAGGGCACGGGGCGCAGAGGCGTGGGCGCCGGAGACGCCACTTCCTCTACGACATCTTCGTCGAGCGGGATCTCCTCGTCGTCGTCGATGGGGGGCGACGCCGGCGGAGGCCTCGACGCGGCGGGAGGTGGCGGCCTGGACGGGGGTGGAGCAGGCCGCGCCGGCGGAGCGCTCGAGACCGGAGCAGATGTGCGCGCGGCAGGTGGGCCCGGAACCGGCGGCTTTCCCGCTGGCGGCGCCGGTCTCGCGGCTGCCGGCGGCGCGGACATCGCAGGTGGGGAAGGCGGCCGCGCCGGATTCGAAGGCGGAGGTTTCGACGGCGCGCCGCCCGGCATCGGCGGTCGCGGCATCACCATCGTGCTCCCGCTTCCTCCGGGGGAGACGGCGGGCCTTGCCGTTGGCGGAGGGGCCGATGGGCGTGCGGGGGCCGCCCCCGGCCTCGTGGCCGCGCCAGCGGCCGGGGCAATGACCGGTTTCGCCTTTGGATTCGCGAGGATGGTCTTGACATGCTCGATCAGCTTGGCGCTGTCGAACGGCTTCGGCATGTGTCCGTTCGCGCCTACGGTCATGGCCTTTGCCGGATCGATGGGAACGGGCCCGCCGAGGAGCAGCACCGGAACGTCCTTGAGCGCCGCATCCGCCCGAACGCGCTGGCATAGCTCGTAGCCGCCCAGCTTCGGCATCACCACGTCAGCCAGAATGAGGTCAGGTTTCGACTGCTTGGCTGCCTGGAGCGCCGCCTCACCATCGCTCGCGGTGATCAGCTTCACGTCCTCGCCCGCAAACGTCATGCTGACCGCCTGCTGTATCGTCCTGGAATCGTCAGCGAGGAGCAGGGTCTTGGGCATGCGCGCGGCCTCCTCCGCGGATGCTCAAGCAGTACAAGGTTACAGGCATCGAGGCAAGCTTTCGCGGGAGCAGGAAGAGGGTCTTCCTGCCCGTTTTTGCGGCCGAAGCAGGGAAGGCCCGCGGCCGTGGCGAGCCTTCCGCAAGTGCGATGCCGCAGTGCGGCTCAGTAATCCAGGTCGTCGCCGCCGCCGTAGTCCATGCCGCCCATGCCGCCCATCCCACCCATGCCGCCCATCCCGGGCGCGCCACCGCCGGCAGCCCTCGCCTTCTTCTTCGGCTTCTCGGCCACCATCGCCTCGGTGGTGAGCAGCAGGCTGGCGACGGAGGACGCGTTCTGCAGCGCCGTCCGGGTCACCTTGGTCGGATCGATCACGCCCGCGGCGACCAGATCCTCGTACTTGTCGGTACGTGCGTTGTACCCGAACCCACCCTGTCCTTCCTCCACCTTCTGCAGGACGATGCTGCCCTCGAGCCCGGCATTGCCGACGATGCGCCGCAGTGGCTCCTCCACCGCGCGACGGACGATCTGAACGCCGACGCCCTCGTCGTCCTCCAGCTTCAGCCGGTCCAGCGCCTTGCGCGCCCGGATCAAGGCGACCCCGCCGCCCGGCACGATCCCTTCCTCGACCGCCGCGCGCGTCGCGTGCAGCGCGTCTTCGACGCGGGCCTTCCTCTCCTTCATTTCCGTCTCGGTGGCGGCCCCGACCTGAACGACCGCGACGCCCCCCGCCAGCTTCGCGAGCCTTTCTTGAAGTTTCTCCTTGTCGTAGTCGGAGGTGGTCTCCTCGATCTGCGCGCGGATGGCCTTGATCCGTCCTTCGATGTCGCGCTTCTGGCCCGCGCCATCGACCAGCGTGGTGTTGTCCTTGTCGATGGTGATCCGTTTGCAGCGGCCGAGATCGTTGAGCCCGACCTGCTCCAGCTTCTTGCCGAGCTCCTCCGAGATCACTTGTCCGCCGGTGAGCACGGCGATGTCCTTGAGCATCTCCTTGCGGCGATCGCCGAATCCGGGCGCCTTCACCGCCGCCACCTTGAGCGTCCCCCGCAGCTTGTTCACGACCAGGGTCGCCAGCGCCTCACCCTCCACCTCCTCTGCGATGATGAGGATGGGGCGGCCCGTGCGCACCACCTGCTCGAGAAGCGGGATGAGATCCGCCATCGCGCTGATCTTCCTCTCGGTGATGAGGATGAACGGATCCTCGAGCTCCACCACCATGCGGGCCGGATCGGTGACGAAGTACGGCGAGATGTAGCCGCGGTCGAACTGCATGCCCTCGACGACCTTGAGCGTGGTCTCGAGGCCCTTCGCCTCCTCGACGGTGATCACGCCTTCCTTGCCGACCTTCTCCATCGCGTCGGCGATGATGTTGCCGATGTCCTCGTCGCCGTTGGCGGAGATGGCACCGACCTGGGCGATCTCCATCTTGCCCTGCGTCTTGGTGCTGCGCTTCTTCAGCTCGGCGACGATGGCCTCGACGGCCTGTTCGATGCCGCGCTTGAGCGCCATCGGATTGTGCCCCGCGGCGACCAGGCGCATGCCTTCGCTGTAGATCGCCGTGGCGAGCACGGTCGCGGTGGTGGTGCCGTCGCCGGCCACTTCGCTGGTCTTGGTGGCGACCTCTCGCACCATCTGCGCGCCCATGTTCTGGAAGTGGTCGCCCAGGTCGATCTCCTTGGCGACGGTGACGCCGTCCTTGGTGACTGTGGGGGCGCCGAACGACTTCTCCAGCACCACGTTGCGGCCCTTGGGCCCGAGGGTCACGGCCACCGCGTCGGAGAGGATCTTCACTCCACGCAGGATCTGCTCCCGTGCCGCTTGATGAAACGCGATCTCCTTCGCCGCCATGAATCAACCTCCGGATGGGTAAACGGGGGCGCGAATGTAGACAGGCAGTGCGGGCTGTCAAGGGCCGCGTCTTGCGGCCGTCTGCGAAATGCTCTCTATTCCGGCGCCCATGATCCTCCTCGCACTTCTCCTCGCCGCCGGCACGGGAGCGCTCGCCGGCAAGGTGACCTTGAGCGGGCTCGCTCCCCGGCTCGCTCCGCTGCCCGTGACTCGCGACATGAAAGTCTGCGGCAACAACAAACCCGACGAGTCGGTGGAGGTCTCACAGGGCGGCGGCGTCCGCAACGCGGTCGTCTGGCTCACCGACGTGCCGGTTCCGAAGGACGTCAAGACGCGCAAGGAGAAGCTCGATCAGCAGCATTGCGCCTTCGTTCCCCACGTGGTGGTGGCGCCCGTCGGCAGCACGGTCGACGTGGTGAACAGCGACAAGGCGCTGCACAACGTGAGGGCGCAGGCGGGCGACGTGAAGCTGATGAACTACGCGATGCCGATCCCCGGCCACGTCGTTCCCACCAAGCTGAAGAAGGAGGGCACCTTCAAGGTCAGCTGCGACGTCCATCCCTGGATGCGGGCCTGGCTCCTCGTGCTTCCGACCGCCGCCTTCGCCATCACCGGCGAGGATGGAAGGTACGGGATCGCCGACCTGTCCCCCGGCAGACACCGGGTGAAGATCTGGCACGAGCGGCTCGGCGAGCGGGAGGCCGAGATCGAGATCCGGGCGGACGAGACCGCAACGTACGACGTCCAGTACAATCCGCGCTGATGGCCGCGCAGCTCGATCCGGCGTTCCTCGTCACCTGGGTGCTCGCCGAGCTCGGCCAGGATTCCGCCTTGTTCGACGCGCTCTGCGCCCGCGCCCAGGACGATGGTCTCAGCGAGGAGGAAGCGGAGCTGGACGTCGCCGGCCAACTCGCCGAGCGCCGCGGCCTGCTCGACGCCCTCGAGCGTGCGGCCGGGGACCTCTGGCTGAGCGAGGTGCGCGAGGCGCGTGGGGCGACCGAGAAGCTAGAGCGATCCGGCGGAGCCGCCTGCATCGCCTGGCTCCGCGCCACGCGCGGGGCTGCGGACCGGCTCGAGCACCTCGCCCGGGCGCTCGCTGGCGAGCCCGGCAAGGCGGTAGCCGAGCTGGCAGGGCTAGGCGGGTCGGCCGGTTGCTCGACGCGCTGAGCCCCCGGCACTGGCCTTTGACCCGGCGCGGGCATATGGGATCGGTGGCGCAAGTGCGCCGGGAGCACCGCAATGAAGGACTTCCACTGCCGTGACGTAGGAGCGAATTGCGATTTCGTGGCTCGGGGAGAGAACAACGAGGAGATCCTCAAACAGGTCGCCAAGCACGCGGAGAATGCGCACCAGATGAAGGTGACTCCGGATCTCCAGAAGAAGGTCGAGGGCCTGATCCACGACGAGAGCAGCGACGCCCACCGCCGGTCCGCAGCCCGCCCCTAAAGTCGCGGCCTCCGCTGATCTGAAGACTTCACGGGGGCGCTGGGTCGGCTACAGTGCCCGCCATGGCCAACTCCGCGCCCGGCACGCAGCTCGTCCACGCGGACCAGGCGCTCTCCACGCGCCGGCGCGGGCACTACGGCCCCTTCGCGCGCTGGCTCTTGCACAAGCTGTTCGACCCGGTGCCGTTTCCCGCCGATGCCGTCGCGCCCCTGCAGAAGCTGAGCGAGGAGGCAACGCTCGTCTACGTGTTGCGCTCGAGCTCGCTGCTCCACCTGCTCTTCTTCAACTGGACGTTCTCCAGGCTCGCGCTGCCGCTGGCGCGCGCCGCCACCGGGCTGGGGTCCCGGATCTTCGCCCCGTTCGCGCGCTGGTATCTGGGCGGCCGGCAAGTGCGCGCGCGGCAGGGCGGCGAAGTCGCGAACGTCGTCGAAGCCGTGCGCCGGGGCGAAGCGGCCATGGTGTTCCTGCGCGCTCCGCGCACGCTGCCGTCCGCGGTGACCACCCTGCCCGACCCCTTTCCCGCGCTCGTCGAGCTGCAACGGACGCAGCCGCGACCCATCGCGCTGGTGCCGCTCACGTTCCTGTGGCGCAAGCGTCCGAAGAAGCTCGGGGGATCATGGCGCGATGCCCTCTTCGGCGATCCCGAGGAGCCGGGCGCCATCCGCACCTTCCTCGGCTATCTGCTGAACCGAAGGAGCAGCTACGTGAAAGTCGGCGAGGCAGTCTCGCTCGCCGACGTGAACGCGATGAATGCCGGGGCCGAGCCGGCGCGGGTTGCCCGGCGGGTGCGCGGCTGGCTGCACCAACATCTGGCGCGGGAGATCCGGGTGGTGACCGGGCCGCCGCTCAAGTCGGCCGACCGGGTGGTCGAAGAGACGCTGCGCGACCTGCAGCTGCGGCGGGCGCTCGCCGAGATCGCCCGCGAGCGTGGCCGCGCCGACGGCAGCGTGGAGAAAGAAGCGCGCAAGGACTTGAGGGAGATCGCCGCCCGCTACAATCCGCTGGTCGTCGACCTGCTCAAGCGGCTGCTCGACTTCGTGTTCCACCGCATCTACGACGGGGTGGACGTGGACGAGGCCGGCATGAAGCGGATGGTCGAGGCGAGCAAGAGGGGGCCGCTGATCCTCTGCCCCTGCCACAAGTCGCACATCGACTACATGATCCTCTCGATGATCTGCGACGACTACGGCCTGCAGCCCCCGCACGTCGCGGCGGGCGACAACCTGAACTTCTGGCCGGTGGGTCGGCTGCTGCGCGCTGGCGGCGCGTTCTTCATCCGCCGCACTTTCCGCGGCGACCGCATCTATTCGGCGACTTTGGGCGCCTACGTGAAGCGCCTGCTGCAGGACGGATTCTCGCAGGAGTTCTTCATCGAGGGCGGACGCTCGCGAACCGGCAAGCTCCTTCCGCCCAAGTTCGGCATGCTCACGCTCGAGGTGGACGCCTGGCTCACGGGCGTGAAGCCCGATGCGTACCTCGCGCCCGTCAGCCTGTCCTACGAGAGGATCGTCGAGGCCCGCAGCTACCAGCACGAACTGCTCGGCGGCGAGAAGCAGAAGGAGAATGCAACAGCGCTACTCTCGGCCACGAAGATCCTGCGCCGGCGATATGGCCGGATCACGATCCGGGCCGGCGAGCCGATCTCGCTCGCCCAGCTGTTCCGCGAGCGCGGCGTCGACCCGAAGACCGCCACCGCTGACGAGAAGAAGAAGCTGGTGCAGCACCTCGGGCTGCGTGTCGCGGCGGGAATCAATGCCGCTGCCCCGCTCGCCCCGACCGGGCTCGCCGCGGCGGTGCTGCTGAGTCACGACCGCCGGGCCCTGAGCGAGACGGAGATCCTGGATCGAGCCGAATTCCTCCACACCGCGGCGCTGGACAGCGGAGCGCACGGCGGCGCAGAGCCGATCCGCCCGCTGGTGGCGAACGCGGTGGAGTCGCTCTGCGCGGACGGCACCCTCAAACGGCACGAAGCCGGCGGTGAGCGCTTCTACGCCGTTCCGGAGGAACGCCGGATCGCGCTCGACTACCACAAGAACGGCATCCTCCATTTCCTGGTCGCGCCCGCGATCCTCTCGGCGGCCCTGCGCTCGTTCCGGGGACAGGCGGCGCCGCACGCGGAGCTCTTGCGGCGCGCGAGGGACGTCTCCCGCCTGGTCAAGTACGAGTTCATCTTCCCCCCGGGCAAGAGCCTGGAGTCGACGGTGGACGAGACATTTGCGCTGCTCCTGCGCTGGGGGCTCGTCGAGCGCGCAGGCGATGCCGTCCAGCCGGTTGCGCGCGGAGTGCGGATGCTCTCGCTGCTCGCAGAGCTCTTGCGACCTTTCGGGGAGGGCGCTTGGGTGGCCTCGGACGGACTGCGGCTACTGCTCGCCGGCCCGATGGCGGCGCGGGAGTGGATGCGGCAGACGCTCGATCGGGGCCGGGCCGCGTACCTGGCCGGGCGGATCCTTCGCCTCGAGGCGCTCACCAGGCCGACGCTGGAGAACGCCGTCCAGATGCTGCGCGATCGCGGGGTGGTGGTGGGAGCCAAGCTCCAGCTCACGCCGGAATGGGCGTCGCGAGAGAAGCTCGCGGCGCTCGCCGACGAAGCCGATCTGTTCCTACGGTAGCGTTTTACACCCTATCGGCGAGTTTCCTTGAAAGCGCTCCGCCCCCGTTCTAGCCTCGCACCCTTCAAGGAGAGCCCTGGATGGAAACGACGTCTCGCGTTCGCGAAATCCTCAGCTGGTACCCGTCGGACAACCCCGGCACCCTCGCCAACCTCTACCGCCTGCTCATGCATGGCCGATTGGCTGGAACCGGCAAGCTGGTGATCCTTCCGGTCGACCAGGGGTTCGAGCACGGGCCTGCGCGCTCGTTCGCGCCGAACCCGCCGGGATACGACCCCGACTACCATATCCAGCTGGCGATCGATTCCGGTTGCAACGCCTACGCGGCCCCGCTCGGGTTCATCGAGGCGGTGGCTGGCAAGCATGCCGGCCAGATCCCGCTGATCCTCAAGCTCAACAACAGCGATACCCTGAGCAAGGGCCATTCGGCTGAGAGTGCCGTCACCGGCTCGGTGAAGGACGCAGTCAGGCTGGGGTGCGTGGCGATCGGCTACACCATCTATCCTGGTTCGGCGGCGCGGAACCATCAGTACGAGAACCTCAGGGCCCTCGCCGAAGAAGCCAAGGCGCATGGCCTCGCGGTAGTGACCTGGTCGTATCCGCGCGGCGAAGGCATCACCGACAAGAAAGGCGAGACCGCCGTGGACGTCGCCGGCTATGCGGCGCAGATCGCCTGCCAGCTCGGCTCACACGTCGTCAAGGTGAAGCCACCGGGCGATTTCATCTATCAGCCCGAAGCGCAGAAGGTCTTCGAGAAGTACAACATCCCCTGGAAGACGCTCGCCGACCGGGCGCGGCACGTGGTGCAGAGCTGCTTCAACGGCAAGCGCATCGTCATCTTCTCTGGCGGCGAGGCGAAGAGCACCGAGGAGATCCTGAACGAGGTCCGGGGACTGCGCGATGGTGGGGCGTTCGGGTCGATCATGGGCCGCAACGCGTTCCAGCGCCCGCGCGAGGAAGCGATCCAGCTCCTGCGGCAGGTGATGGACATCTATCAAGGCAGGTAGATCACTGCGCGGCTTCCGCCGACGTTTCCGACTCCGGCGGAGGCCGCACTGCTGCCCACTGCTCGGCGCTCGGCTTGAGGACGGCGTTCTTCGTTTCGCCCACGCCTCCGATGATCTCGTCGGTGCAGGGCGCGGTGGAGCACTCGAGCCGAGCCTGCGTGACCGGTCCGTCTGCGGGAAGCTCCGGCCGGACCAGTCCTGCGCGGCACACCTTTCCCCGAGGCACGAACAGCGTGGCGAGGCCATCGACGAGCCCCGCGCGCGCTTCCCAGGTCTCGCTGCCGCAGACCGCGCGCACGGCGACCTTTGCTCGCGGCTGGCCCTGCGGCCGGACCACTTGCACCAGGATGCGCGCAGGCCGCTCGACCACGGTGGTCCACATCGCCGGCTTGCGAGCCACCACGGTGACGATGCCGGTCTGCACGTCGGCGTGGAAGCGCTCGGGCGGCGTCACCTCGCAGGTCCAGGGTCCGCGCGCGAGCCCCGGCCACTTCGCCTCTCCGAACACGTCGGTGCTGCCCGCGTGCGAGCTCTGCCGGTCCGGCGAGGTGCAGCGGACGCGGGCTCCCATCACCGCTTCCTTCTTGTCGTCCTGCACATGCACCACCAGCGGGCCAGGCATCCGGAACAGCAGCGCCAGGATCGCCACCACCCCGGCGATGACGCACACCACCACCACCGCCTCGATCCTGGCCGCCAGCCGGTAGCTCCAGAACCAGGGCGTGAACCCCGCGTGCTCGCGGCCGACTCCGTTCTTCACGGGACATACTCCGCGCGGTTGTTGTCGGTCTCCCACACTTCGACCTTGCAGATGCGGACGCGATCGTCGTCGAAGCGCCGCCCGAGCTGCTCGCAGAGGTACCGGGCGAGCTCCTCGGCGGAGGGGTTGCGCTCCCCCTCCCGGAACGGCTCGACGTCGTTGATGTTCAGGTGATCGAAGCGGCCGCAGACTTCCAGCGCCACCTTTTTCAGCTCGGCGAAATCCAGCACGTAGCTGGTGCGGTCCAGTTCCTTCGCCTCCGCGTGGACCAGGACCCGGTAGTTGTGGCCGTGCAGGGCCTCGCATTGGGTCTCCGAGAGGCGCACCTGGTGCGCCGCGCAGAACCAGAGCTGCTTGCTGATGCGGTACATGCGGGGGCGGTTTTCTACGCCGCGTCCTCCACCTTCTGCAAGAACCCCCAGCGGACCAGGATCTTCTTTCCCTGCATCTCGAGCAGCCCCCGCCGGGTGAAGTCGTTCAACGCCCGCGAGACCGTCTCACGGGAAGTTCCGATCAGCCCCGCGATCTCCTGCTGCGTCGGCCGCTCCTTGATCAGCAGGCCGCCGTCCACCGGCTCCCCCTGCTTCTGGGCGAGGTCCCGGATGATGCGCGCCACCCGGGCGTAGACGTCGAGCAGGGCGAGATTGCCGATCACCTCGTCTGCGTGGCGCAGCCTGCGGGACATTTCCGCCAGGATGGCCATGGCCGTCGATGGGTGCGAGGTGAGATGCGTCTGGAATGCTTCGCGATCGAGCCCCAGCAGCTCCGAGCTTTCCACCGCGACCACGTTCGCCGAGCGCGGCTGGCGGTCGAGCAGCGCCATCTCGCCGAAGAAGTCCCCGGCTCCCAGCATGCTGAGGATGATCTCCCGGCCGGTCTCGCCGTAGAGGACGACCTTGACCTTGCCCCTGGCGATGACGAAGAGGGCGTCGCCGGCCTCCTCCTGGCTGACGATGACCGAGCCGGCGTCGGCCTGCTTGTGCCAGACTCGCTTCGCCAGATCGGCGATCGTGTCCTGCGGCAGGGCCTGGAAGATCGAGACCTGCCGTAGCAGGTGCGTGTTGTCCAAAGGCGGACGCTCCGGGTCGGTAAGACTGGAGTCTCGCGCATCGCCCTCAGCGAGACAAGGCCGCTTGACCCTGTCCCGCCTCGGGCCTATCACCGGCCGTGATGCGTGCGACGGTCAACGGCGAGCCCCTGGATCTGCCCGAAGGCCTCACCGTAGCGGCGCTCCTGCAGCGTCTCGGCGTGCAGGGCGACCGCGTGGCGGTGGAGCGCAACGGCGAAGTGGTGAAGAAGGCGCGCCACGGCGAGCAGACGCTCGCGCCAGGCGACGTGCTGGAGATCGTCACCTTCGTGGGTGGAGGCTGAGCAATGGACGAGCTCGTTCTGGGCGGGCATCGGTTCACCTCGCGGCTGGTGGTGGGGACCGGCAAGTACAAGGAGTTCCCCACCATGAAAGCGGCGCTGGAAGCGAGCGGCGCACAGATGGTGACGGTCGCGGTGCGCAGGCTCGATCTGCAGGCGAAGGGTGAGGCGTCGCTGTTGCACTGGATCCCGAAGGACATGGTCCTCCTGCCGAACACCGCCGGCTGCTACACCGCCGACGACGCCGTGCGCACCTGCCGGCTGGCGCGGGAGCTGCAGCTCGGCGGGGAGAACCCGCTGGTGAAGCTGGAAGTCCTCTCCGATCCGAAGACGCTGCTGCCGGACGTGGAAGAAACCCTCAAGGCGGCGAGGCAGCTCGTCGCCGAGGGATTCCGCGTGCTGCCCTACACCAACGACGACCCGGTCGCCGCGAAGAAGCTGGAGGACGCGGGCTGCGCCGCGGTGATGCCTCTCGGCGCACCCATCGGCAGCGGGCTGGGACTGCGCAATCCGTACTCGCTGCAGATGATCCTCGACCAGGCGAAGGTCCCGGTGATCGTCGACGCCGGCGTGGGCACCGCCTCCGACTGCGCGCTGTGCATGGAGCTGGGCGTGTCGGGGCTGTTGGTGAACACCGCCATCGCAGGCGCGAAGGATCCGGTAGGGATGGCGCGCGCGATCAAGCTGGCGACGGAAGGCGGGCGGCTGGCGTACCTCGCCGGGCGCATCCCGAAGAAACTGTACGGGAGCGCGTCGAGCCCGCTCGCCGGAGTGATCGGCGCGGCGTGATCCGGCTGTACCTGATCACGCCGCCCTCGGGCGATCCGGTCCGGGCCGTCGAGGCGGCGCTCGCCGTGCTTCCGCGCGACTCGACGGGGGTGCAGCTGCGCCAGCCCGATCTGTCCGCCCGGGAGCTGCTCGATCGCGCCCGGGCGCTGCGCGACGTCTGCACGGGGTTTGCCGCGCCGCTGCTGATCAACGATCGCGCCGACGTCGCGCTCGCTTCCGGCGCAGATGGCGTGCACCTTCCGGCCCGCGGGCTGTCGGTCGCCGATGCGCGCGCCCTCGGTCTGCGCGTGGTCGGGGTCAGCGCGCACTCCGCCGAGGACGTCGCGCGCGCCTCCCTGGAAGGCGCCGATTTCGCCGTGTTCGCGCCCGTCTACGACACGCCGGGAAAGACCGCGCAAGGGGAGGAGGCGCTGGCGCAGGCTTGTCGCGCGGCCCCGATCCCGGTGCTCGCGCTCGGAGGCGTGAACGAGAGCAACGCCTTCCGCTGTCTCGACGCCGGCGCCCGCGGCGTCGCCTGCATCCGCAGCGTGCTCGGCGCTCCCGATCCCGCCGCCGCCGCGCTGCGGTTGTGGAAGGCGATGCGACCGAGCGACTACTGAGGCGCGCCGACCTGCGCCAGGAATTCGCTGCTGCGCAGTGCGCGGCCGATGTGGTGCTGCAGGAACGCCCGCAGCGGCCGCTGCGCTTGCGCGCATGCGTCCTCGAACGCGCGCGCATCGGCCGGACGGCCGGAACCGTCGGCGGACGCCGGCGCGTCCGCCGCGGAGAGCCCGCCCGTCCGCAGCTGGCGGAGCGCCGCGCGCGCGCCGTGCGACAGCGCCAGCGGCGTCCCGAGCTGTGTACATCTCTGGCAGATCACGCCGCCGGCGTCCGGATCGAAGCCGGCGCGCCCCTGCGGCACTTCCGAGCCGCAGCGCGCGCAGGCCGCCAGCTCCGGAGCAAAGCCCGCCGCTTCCAGCGCGAGCAGCTCCAGCGCCCGCAGGCGCGCGCTCGTGGCCGCGCCAGCCTCCAGGCGGGTGAGGAATTCCTCCAGCAGCGTGAACAGTCCGTCCGCGGGCTGCCCGGCGCGCGTCAGATCGTGGATCAGCTCGGCCGCATACCCTGCGTGCGCGATGCGATGCAGGTCCTCGCGCAAGCGCGCATGCCCTTCCACCACCCGGGCCTCGCGCAGCGCCCAGAGCTCCTGCCCTTCCCGTTCCGCCACCAGCGCCTCGACGCGCTGGAACGGCTCCAGAGCTCCCCCGAACCGCTTGCGCGAGCTGCGCGCTCCGCGCGCGAAAGCGGAGATGCGCCCGCGCCCGCGGACCAGGAGATGGACCACCGCGTCCGCCTCGCCGTAGGCGATGGCCCGAAGCACCAGGGCGTCGACGCGGTGCGCGCGCAGGTCCACCGATCAGGCGACCTTCGAGCTCTTGGGCCCGCCCTGCGCAAGCTGCCGGAGCCCGGCGATCCCAGGGGTGCGCGCCAGCATCTTGAGGATTCCCATAGGCGGGAATCTAGCATCCCAGGGCGCGTCAGGGCGTGCCGAGCTCCTTGAGGAACCGCGCACACTCCGAGGCGACCGGCTTGTCCCGCTCCTGCTTGGGGATCGCGCATCGCTCGAATTCGGCGCGCGCCTCCTTGGCCCGCTGTTGCCGCGCCAGCACCTTGCCGAAGAGCAGGTGCGCGTCCCCGACGTCCGGGCATTCCTCGGCGTACCGGCCGAACGCCTTGCTCGCCTCGTCCAGCCTGCTCTGCTCCGAATAGATGGTCCCGAGCTGCCTCCATCCCAGACAGTACTTCGGCGCCACCGCCAAGGCCCCGCGGATCTCGCCGATGCCCTTCTCCGGCTGGCCCGACTTGTACAGCGCCCATCCGAGGTTCGCCTGCGCCACGGTGCGCGTCTTGTACAGCGGGTCGCGCGCGGCCTTGTCGAGCAGGGGAATGGCGTCGGTGAACTGGCTGCGGGAAATGTAGAGCGCGCCCAGGTTGGTCATCGCTTCCGAGTAGTCCGGCCGCATCTGCAGCGCGCGCTTGAACTCCTTCGCGCCGTCCTCGGGCCGGCCGAGCGAGTACCAGTAGATGAGGCCGAGCCCGTTGTGCGCCTCGGGCGTCTCGTCGAGGTCGAGCGACTGCATGTATTCCTTGATCGCCCCTTGCGCATCCCCCTGGTAGAGGAGGTTGTCGCCGAGCTGCTGGTGGATCTCGGCCGCCTGCGCACGCTGCTCGGCGGACATCCCCGAGCAGGAAGCGAGGAGCAGCAGCGCGAAGGCCGCGAACAACCGCGCCACCGCCTGCATCGGATCGTCGATCTGCGGCTTCTCGGCCGGCGCCTCCTCCACGTCGGCGGGCGGCCAGAACGCCGGGGTGCTCTCGAGAAGCTCGGATCGGTGGGCATCGTCGAGATTGGCCCAGCCGGTGCCGTCGAGGATGAACCCCATGCTCTCGGCGAAGTTCAGCGCCTCTTCCAGCGCCTGCTGCACCTCCCGCTGCTCCACCGGAGGGGCCGAGTAGATGACGTTCTCGCCGCTCTCGGCCAGCGTCAGCGCCACCATCACCTGGAAGATCGCCCCTTCGCGGACCGCCACCACCGCACCCTGGGCCGCCTGCGCGGTGCGGCCCACCGGCTGGACCACCGGCTGGTTCGTCGCCACGTAGAGCGCGACGATGAGCTGCGGCTCGGCGGGGACGTGCGTGCGCTTCGGGTCTTCCTGCAGCATCAGCGGCCCTGGATGGTGAACTCTTCGTTCACGTTTTCGGTCTCCGCCGCCGTGCGCTTCGACTCGATCAGGGGATTGTCGATGGTCACCGTGTTCCCTCCGGAGTCCCCCTCGCCCACGACCATCTTCAGGAAGCTCGCCGGCGATGCGCTCTTGCGGCCCCCGTCGGCGCGCTTGGTGGCCGCGAAGAGGACCTTGTTCACTCCCGGATGCAGGTAGCGGGTGATCTCCAGCACCACCTGGGGCTCGCCCGCCCGGATCTTGCGCACGAACTTCGCGTTGACGAACACGTCGACGTCGTATTGTGCGGCGGCACCGTCCTTCTCGTCGGTGACCAGCCAGTATCGTTTCGTCATCGCGGCCGCGACGGCGGAGGGCAGCAGCGGCGCGAGCGCGGGGGACGAGGTGGAAGCCGGAAGGGCCGCCGGCGGATGCTCGACCTGATACCCGGGGCAGTCGAGATGCACGTCGCCGCGCTCGTCGATCCGGACCGTCCTGCATTTGTCGAACTTCTGCGAGCGCAGGCCGTCGATGTTCACCCCGTTCAGGAAGACCGAGGCGAGAAGCAGCGTCAGCATGCGCGGAGCGTCCCCCGTAACCGCGCGTGCGGTCAAGGATGTTTCAGCGTGGCGTAGGCGCTGTGGGCGTGGATGGACTCGAAGCTCTCGGCCTCCACCTCCCAGCGGGTGAAGTTCGGATCGCGCCGCAGCCGCGTTCCCACCTCCCGCACCAGGTCCTCCACGAAGCGGGGCCGCTGCCAGGCGCGCTCGGTCACGTACTTCTCGTCCGGGCGCTTGAGCAAGGCGTATAGATCGCAGCTCGCCGAGTCCTCGACCAGGGCGATCAGGTCTTCGATCCAGAAGAACCGGTCGAACCAGACGCGCACCGCCACCAGGCTCCTCTGGTTGTGCGCCCCATGCTCGCTGATCGCCTTGCTGCACGGGCAGAGCGTGGTGACCGGCACCTCCAGCGCCACCCAGAGGTCGTAGTCGTCGCGCGTGACGCTGGCGCCGAAGGTGCAGGAGTAGTGCAGAAGCCCGACAGCCCCCGTGACGGGGGCCTTCTTCTCGATGAAGTAGGGGAACCGGACCTCGACGCGCGCGGCGTCCGCGTCGTGGTCGCGGCGCAGCTCCGCGCAGAGCGTGCGGAACTTGCGGATGTCGATCTCGCGCCGGTGCCGGTTGAGCAACTCGACGAAGCGGCTCATGTGCGCGCCCTTGCGCTTGTGCGGGACGGACACGCTCATGTCGATCTCCGCCACGGTGTGCTGGAGCCCCCGGGCGCGATCGAGCACGCAGATCGGATATCGCAACCCTTTGACGCCGGCGCGATCCAGCGCGAGCCGGCGCGAGTCGTCCTCGCTGTGGACGTCGCGCAGCGCGGACAGGGTCCGCCGCAGCGCTGATTCGCTCTTCGGCAAGCGGCGCGACTTCACAGGTCGAGCTCCCCGCGCAGGACGGTGACGGCGTTTCCGCCGATGAATGCGCGAAACCGGCTGGTGATCTCCGGGGACACCATTTCATGGTGTCCCCCCATCGTTTCACGCACCTCTACCTCGATTCGGCCCGGCCGGCCCATCTCGTCGCCCTGCGTGAAAAGCAGCCGGCGCGGCATCGCTTCGGGCTGCACGGTCTGGATCAGCGCCCCGAGTTGCCCCGCCGCGCTCCCCGTCACCGGGTCCTCGAGGATTCCGTACCCGGGGAAGAAGCAGCGCACCGCAGCGTCGACTCCCGCCGCCGGGTGCAGGGCAAACACCGCGAACCCGGCGACGCCGAGCTGGCGTCCGAGTCGGTCCAGCGACGGGCCGTCTGGTCTGCAACGCGCGAGCGTCTCCCGGTCGCGGACGCAGACGTAGAGGTTTCCCTCCAGGATGGCGCTCTTCCAGGGGACCATCTCCGGGCTCAAGGCTTCCGGCACGATTCCGAGCGCGGTCGCGAGCTCTGCCGGGACCTGCGCCCGCTCGAAGCGGCTGGCGGGCGTCTCGATGACGACGCTCAGCTTTCCCTCCCGGCGCGAGAGCTCGACGTTCAGCCTGCCGCTCTTGCAGGTGAACGCCGTCCGCGTCACGCGGCCCTCCGGCACGCGGATGCGGCCCGCTTCTTCCACGAGCACATGGAAGGTTGCGAGGGTCGCGTGTCCGCAGAAGGCGACTTCGGCTTCCGGCGTGAACCAGCGCAGGTGCAGCGCGGCCGTGGGCTCGCGGGCGGGCAGCGGAAAGGCGGTCTCGCTGTGCTTGAGCTCGTTGGCGATCCGCTGCATGGTCTTCGCGTCGAGGTCGGCGCCGTCCAGCACCACCCCGGCGGGATTTCCCGCCAGCGGATGCGGGGCGAACGAGTCGACGACGTAGCAGGGGCGGCGCATCTACACTCCCCTCTTCTCGCCCCAGATCACCTTGTGCAGCTGCAGCTGCAGCCGTGCCGGCCTGCCGCTCTCGAGCACCCAGGCGGCGAGATCCTGTGGCGAAACCTGGCCGTAGGATGGGGAGAAGAGAACGGGAACCTTGCCCCAGAGCTGGAGCTCGTCGAGCTTCTGCAGCGCCCACCGGAAGTCGTCGCGCGAGCAGACCACCACCTTCACCTCGTCGCCGGCCGCAAGCTCGCCGAAGGCGCTGAACTCGACATGCGGCTCGTCCGATCCCGGAGTCTTCAGATCCACGATCTTGCGCACGCCCCGCGGCACCGTCCCGAGGGGGCGCTGGCCGTGCGTCTCGAGGGACACCTGGTAGCCACGGTCGAGCAGCTCTTGCGCGAGCTGCGGCAGCTCCTTCTGCAGCGTGGGCTCCCCCCCGGTCAGGCAGACGAACCTGGCCGGGTACTTCGCCACCTCAGCGAGGATCTCCTCGCGGGACATCTGCCGGCCGCCGTAGAACGCGTACTCGGTGTCGCAGTACTGGCAGCGCAGATCGCACCCCGTGAACCGCACGAATACCGTGGGCACGCCGGCGAGGGTCGACTCGCCCTGGATGCTGTGGAAGATCTCCGTCACCCGCACGCGCGGGTGTTTATCCGCGGTCAGCGCGGCTTGCAATCACCAGGACTCTATTCGGGCCAGCGTGCGCCCAGCCACTTGTCCCGCGCCGCCAGCTGCTCGGGCGTCGCCCTCGGGTCCGGAATGAACGTCACCGTGTCGCGCGGCGCCGCGGCGAGCTGCACGGAGACCTCGACGAGCTCGTCCATGCGAAAGAGCGCAAGCCGCACGGTCTGCCCTGGCTGCGCGCGGGCGAGCCTCTGCTTCAGGTCGGCGCGGAAGCCGTCCACGGCGATGATCTCGTCGCCGGCGGCGAGACCGGCCGCCTGCGCCGGCGACCCGTCCGCGACGGAGGCGATCTCCAGGGCACCGGTCTTCTCCCGCAGCGTCGCGCCGATCCACGACCGGTTGCGGGCGTCCGGCGGTGGCGCGTCGTCCGGATCCTGCTCGGCGCCTCCCTTGTCGTCGGCGCCGCCGGCAGGCGCGAGGACCGGCTTGAGCCCTACCCCCGCCAGCGCCTCGTCGAGCTCGAGCTCCTCCGTCGAATGGATCGCGCGCTGGAACCACTCGTGCAGCGAGCGATCTCCGATCAGATCGATCGCCGCCTTCTCCACCCCGTCCTCGGGGAGGCCCGGCGGGCGGCCGTGCTTCTCGAACAGCGTGCGCACCAGGTCGTCGAGCGACTTCGCCCCTCCGCTGCGGCGCCGCAGCTCGAGATCGAGCAGGAACCCGACGATGCTGCCCTTCAGGTAGTAGGAGACCGTGGTGTTGGCGGTGCTCTCGTCGGGACGGTAGTGCTTGATCCAGGCGTCGAACGACGCCTGCGACAGCGAGGTTCGCAGCCGCCCCGGTGTCCGCAGGAGCTGGGTGGTCCGCTCCGCCCAGATCTCGAGGAAGCGCTGCGGCGTCACGAGGCCCGCGCGCAGCAGGGTGACCACTTCGTACGTCGAGGTCAGCCCCTCCATCGCCCAGAGCAGTCGCGTGTGGTTCTCGCGCGTCCAGTCGTAGGGCGTGAAGGCGGATGGCCGGACGCGCTTCACGTTCCAGAGATGGAAGAACTCGTGCGCCACCAGCAGGAGGAAGTCCTCGTAGGGGGTCTTCTGGACGAAGGAGAAGCGCGGCACGATCAGGGCGCAGCTGCGCCGGTGCTCGAGACCGCCGCGGCTCTTGTCGTTGAGGTGGAGGATGAAGAGATAGCGGTCCGGGTATGGAAGTCCCCCGAAGATGCCCGCCTCGGCATCGATGATCTTGATTAGGTCCGCGACCACGCGAAGTCCGTCGAAGTCGCCCCGCCCCCACACCACCAGCTCGTGCCGCACGCCCCGCGCGGTGAACGTGTGCACCGCGTGCGACGCCTCGGTGCCGCACTCGAAGGGGCTGTCGGCCAGCTCGTCATAGTCCTGCGCGACGTAGGCGCCGTCCTCGAAGGGGAGAGCGACCCAGGCGCGCCAGCTCCAGGGCAGCTGCAGGCGCACGGAGCAGGTCTCGCCCTCGCGGCCGACCACGAACGCGGCCGTCGCGCTCGGGTTCAGGAACGCGTGGGTGCTGTCGACGTGATTGGTGCGGACGGTGAGCTCGAAGCAGTGGAGCCGGTACCAGACGCGGATCGCCCGCGCTCCGGAGGAGCGGACGCGCCAGGTCTGCTTGTCGACCTTCTCGACCTGCAGCTCGCGGCCATCGCCCTCCGCGCGCAGCCCGTCGACGTGACGCTGGTGCTCGCGAACGAGATAGCTTCCTGGCGTCCAGACCGGAAGTCGGACGTCGAGCGACTCCGCCCCGCGGGATTCGACCTGGAGCTCGACTTCCGCACGACGCGCCTCAGGCTGTTGAATCCGGAATGTGTACGCGTTCATGGAGCGCGCAGTCTATTACCGGGAGATGAGGCGCGCGATCTGCACTTTGTCGGGAGCGTCCGGGGCGAGCTCGAGGTAACGCGAGTACGCTGCCTTCGCTTCGGCGTTCCTGCCCAGCAAGACGAAGACCATTCCCATGCCCCGGTGCGCGGTAGGGAGCGTGGGATCCAGCTTCAGCGCCGAGGAGAACGCGGCTTCGGCAGCCTTGGTATCGAACGCCCGGAGCGCCTTGTCGCCCTTCGCGGATTCGGCTTCGGCTGCCGCCCTCGAGGTGGACGCGATCTTCGTTGGGCGGGCCTCTGGACGCGGGCGCGCGGCCACGGGATCGGGGTCCGCTCTCGGCTCGAGCTGCCTTCGGCTCTTTCTTGCCACTGCGGGCTGAGGGTCTGGCGGCGGGATCCGGGCCGCGGACGGGGGCTGGAGAGCTGCGGCCTTGCCTGGTGCCGGCTGTGCAGCTGCGGCTTGAGGGGCGGTTGCGGCTTGGGGCGCTTTGGCTGGGAGAGGAGGGAGCGGGAGCTCGGGGGCAGGGACGGGCGGCTCGGCGTGCACGGGTGCCGCGACGGACAGCGCGGCGACCGGCGGGAGTGGCGGAATCGCGGGCCCAGGCTTCGTCGGGCGCAAGGCGAGGACCAGCAAGGCGGCCGCGACGGCGCTGGCGCCGCTCGACAGGACCAGCACAGCCGTGGGGGGGCGACGCTGGAGAGAGAGCAGCGCGAGGGCTTCGGGGCAGGCGGGGTCCAACTTCAGGGCTGCCTGGAGGTGCGCGCGCGCTTCTGCCTGCTTGCCGCGGCGCCAGAGCAGCGCGCCGAGCCGGGCCCTCGGCTCGGGCCACGCGGTGTCCAGCTCCGCCGCGCGGCGGAGCGCAGCTTCCGCGCGCGAGGAACGCGACCCGTCTGGATCGGGCGTCGAAGACAAGGCCTCACCCAGCCGGAACTGGAGCACGGCGTTGCCCTGGACCAGGGGATCCTGGAGCGCGCGCTCGGCCTCGGCGAAGTGCCGCTGGTCCAGCAGCTGCTTTACTTCTCGGTCGATCGCCGCGGACGGCGAGAGCCGCGGCGGCAGCGACGAGCGCACCTGCTCCTCGACCAGCGCAAGCCGCGTACCGAGGTTCGCCACGCCCTGCAGCCTCGAAACGAGGAGCACGGCCAGCTTCTGGCGCGCTTTTCTTTCCGCCTGCAGCTCCGCGCGCAGCGCATCGTCGGCGACGACCGGGCGGCTCTCCGGACTCGCTTCGGGGGCGACAGCGGTCTCCGGCGACTGGGGCTCGAGGGGATCCCACACCGGCGTGAACACCGGCTGCGGCTCCGTGGCTGTCGGCGCCGTCTCGGGAGCTCCCTCCGGCGCGGCGGCCCGCTCCAACTCGATCTTCGCCAGCTTCTGCGCCGGCGGAAGCGGGGTGCTGGCGGCGACGGCCGCCAGGATCAGCCGCTCTTCCTCGCGGCTCGGGCGGTGCTGGATGCGCTCGATGGCGCGCGCCATGTCCGCGAGCGTCCTGTACCGCTGTTGACGGTCGGCCATCGCCTTCCGGATCACCGGCGCGAGGGGCCCTTTCACGAGCGCCCCGGCGTCGGCTTCCACCGGCGGCGGACGGAGCGTGATCAGCTCGTAGGCGAGCGCCCCCGCGGCATAGACGAGGACCCGGGAATCTTCGGGCAAGACGGCGCCGTTGCGCAGCTCGGGCGCAGCGTAGGAATCGCCTGCCGGAGGGTCGCCGGTGAGCAGTTCGAGCGCGCCACCGTCGTCCACGAGCAATTGGTAGGGGCGGATCGCCTGCGCCTTCTTCTCCGACAAGCGGATGGCGGCGAGCAGCAGTGCGCCCGAGAGCGCCGCCGGGAGCTCCGTGGCCTTCTTCTGCGCCTGCGCGAGGAACGACGCGACGGATGCCGTCACCGGGGCTCCTCGATCCGTGTCAAGAGTAGCTCCAGGTGCCCGGGCCTCGTGGATTCTGCGACCGCGAAAAGGACCCTCTCCCGCGGCACCAGCGCCGGTCCCGTCAGATACCGTTGCAGCACGGCCGCCGCCTGCGCACCTCTGGCCGCCTCCCGTGAAGGCGCAACCATCGCGAGACGGAACGCCGGGTCGAGCCCGACCAGGGCCGCGAGCCGCTCCATCCGTCCGATCTCAGGGACCCCGAGGCGTTTCGAGGCCAGCCAGTCGCTGATCGGTCGCTCGAAGCTGTCCTGTGGCACGCGCGAGACGCGAAGCGATCCGAAGTCCGGGACCGACACGCTCACGTCCCGCGCCACGTCGGCGGGTCCCGCCGGCAGCTCGACGCGGCCGGCCAGCGGCGGCGCATCCACCCGCACATCCACGACGCCTCCCGGCAGTCCTTCGAGCACGAACAGACCGCGCGCGTCGGTCGACGCCGACGCGGGCCCGGCGCTGATGCGGACCTCCGGAAGCGGTGCCCCATCCACCAGCAACCGGCCGCGCAGGACGCGCCGCGCCGTCGCGAGGAAATCGGCGCGGATGACGTCTCCGCGCAGCGCCGGCCCGACTTCGCGCGTCAGCGCCGGAGCGGTCCAGCCCTGCGGAAGCTTGACCGTGAGCGTCCCCGCGCCTTGGAACGCGCGAAACCTGAACCATCCGTCTGGTCGCGTCCGCACCACCTGGACGTGATCGCCCTGCGCGAGCGTGACCTGGGCGAACGCCGCTCCCGCGCCGCCAGCTTCGCTCACCCTGCCTTCCACGATGGGAGGCGGCATGGCGGCCGCCAACACGGCGCAGAAGAGAAACGTCACGCGGTCAGTTTGCCCGAGCGAGCATCACATCGCGAGGATCCTGCGCGCCGGTCATTTTCGCGAACCGCTGGTATTCGCGCATCACCTTGCGGGGATAGGCGCGCACCGCCCGGGGAATGCCGGCGCGCTTGTAGCGGCGCATGCGCCCGGGTCCGGCGTTGTACGCCATCAGCGCCTCGTCCCGGCGCGGGAACCGCCGCTCGAGCCAATGGAAATAGCGGATGGCGAGGCGCACGTCGACGACCGGATCCTCGCTGACGGCGCCGCCGTCGCCGAGATCGGGGTTCCGGCCCGCTATCCAGGCGAACGTGGAAGGCTTGAGCTGCATGAGACCGTATGCGCCGCGCTCGCTCGACACGTGCGGACGAAAGCCGCTTTCGACCGAGACGAGCGCGAGGATGAAGAGAGGATCGTACCCCGCGCGCTCCGATTCCGTCAGCACCGCCTCGGCTAGCTTCGCCTGAAGCGCCGGATCGAGCCGCTTGGCGACGCGCTGCAACAGGGCCTCCAACTCGGGCTGCCCGATGCGGGGCGATGCGGAAAGGCTGAACGTTCTCGACAGGATCGGTGTGGCGCGCGGCGCGAGGAAAACGACGGCCGCGCCGCCGAGGAGCAGCACCCCGGCACACACCGCCACCATTGCAGCCACCCTGGCGCGCCGTCCGGTCATGCCCCTCCTGCCGGATGAGCCCGGCAATACCGGCAAGACCTGGAAGGCTAACAACCGGCCGCTTTGCCCGGCAAGGCGCGCCTCAGCGGAAATGTGCGCAAAAGTACCGTTACACGGTACCGCTGAAGCGATCGCCAACGCGACGGTTTGACGCGGCGCGCGCGAGCGGCTTCGGCGGCTCGCCACGCCCGAGGAGCGCAGCCCTCGCGAAGGGCGAAATTAGTTGGGCGGCGTCGGAGCCGACGCGCCGTCGCCCTTCGCTGGCGCTTCGGGCTTCGTCGCGCCATTCGCCGCTTTCGCGGCGATGTCCTGCAGCTTCTTTCCGAGCTTCTCCAGCTCGGCGCCGAGGGCGGCGAGCTGGTCGCGCGAGCCCTTCGCCGCGTTCTGGAGCAGCACCTTCAGCTCGGCCTGGGCGCGATCACCCAACTTCTCGAGCACCTTGCGCGCCTCTTGCTCGAATTCGCGCGCCCGGGTCGTCGCCCGGGTCTGGGCCTGCTGGAATGCCTCCTGGATCCTCGTCTGGAACTCGCTCATGGCACCTTCCCTTCGCTATGCGTTGCGGCAGGATGTAACGCAATGCGTCGGATTGTCAAGATCCCTGTGCGCGTGTAGAGTTGAAGCAGGGGATCGGTTGAGGCTTTCCATCGTCCAGCCGCTGCTTCTGATCGCGGCATTGTCTCTTTCCGGGCCGTGGAAGCGCGTCGCGCCTGGGGTAGAGACCGCTCCGGCTGCGGAGCTTGGCGGGGACCCTGCCTGGGCGGCGCGCGTGGTGGTGGCCGATCCCGCCAGGGCGCGACTGCTCGTCCGCTACGACGCATCGCGGCCGACGCTCGCCGAATGGCGAAGGCGCTATCCGACCGCCATCGCCATCGTGAACGGTTCCTTCTACTCGCGCGACGGGGCGGAAGTGCGGCCCACCTGCGAGCTCGTCTCCGAAGGCCAGCGGGTGCGCGGCGCGGGGTGCCAACGTCAGGATGCGCTGTTCTTCGGGTCCGTCGCGCGGCCTCGCAACGACGTGACGTCCACGGGGATCGTCAGCCGCGAAGCGGTTCCCGGTGGACCGCGCTTTCTTGCCCCCGGCGATTTCCACGCGGAGCAGTGGGCCGAGGCGATCAAGAGCTTCCCGGCGCTCGTCCGCAACGGGGCCGCAGCCTGCGCCGGGCCGAACTACTGCGCGGAGTCCTCGCGCACGGCCGCGATCGCGCAGCTCAAGGACGGGAGAATCCTGCTCTTCGCTTCGCAGTGGCCCGCCGTGCGTCGCAACGTGGGCAAATGGCTCGCGGAGCAACTCGGCGCCGTCGACGCGCTGAACCTCGACGGGGGTCCGGAAGCAACGCTCGCGATCAAGGATGAACCTGCCGAGGACTCCATCGGCGGCCTGGGCGTGGGGCTACCGATCGTATTGATTGTCACCGGCAGGTAACAAACGCCGCATTCGTTGCAATCTTGCCTGAGACAAGGTACTTGGGCAGGCAAACGACCGGGTGGGCGTGTGTCCACCCGAGGCGCAGCCGAGTCGGGTTGTGAACGAGAGGTGAAGCCTGTCTCTGCTGGTGACGATCGGGATCGTTGTCCTCCTCCTGTGCGCCTACTCTGCGCGCGTGCTGGTCAAGGGACGCTACGTTCCCGAGCGCGTGAAGAAGGAGCCCGGCAGCGTCTTCCTCAGCCGGTTTTTCATCGAGTTTGGGTACTGGTGCTTCGAGCCGCTGGAAAAGCTCTGCCTCCGCCTGCGCGTCACCCCCAACCAGCTCACCGCAGGTTCGCTCGCCTGCAGCGTCGGCGCCGCGGCGTCGTTTGCGACCGGCCGCTTCACCCTCGGTGGCTGGCTGGTGATCGCCTGTGCCATCCTGGACGCTCTCGACGGAATGGTGGCGCGCACCCGTGGCACCGCCTCCGATGCGGGCGAGCTGCTCGATGCCGCCGTCGACCGATACGCGGAGATCGCGACCTTCGCGGGAATCGCGGCCTACTACCGCAGCTATCCGCTCGGCTTCTGGCTCGCGCTCACCTCGCTCGCGGGCGCCCTGCTCGTCTCCTATGCGCGAGCGAAGGGCGAGATCTCCGGCATCGACGCCCGGATGGGGTCGATGAACCGCGGAGAGCGCGCCGTGTACATCGGCGCCGCCGGCGTGCTGTCGCCGTACCTGGCGCGTTTCTCGGAGCCCGGCGTGCCGCACCCCGCCTTCTACCTGATGCTCGCAACGCTGCTGCTCGTCGCGGTGATGGCGAACGTCACCGCCATCCGCCGGTTCATCTACATCCACACCGAGCTGCGCAAGCGCGAGGGGGCCGCCGAAACGACGGGCGCCCGCGAGGAGGAGTTGTCCGGGTGGTTTCAGCGCGCGTGGATTGCCTCGGCGGTCGCGACGGCGGTCGACTACGGTTCGTTCACGATCCTGGTGGAGGTAGTCGGGATCTACACCGGAAGCTCGCGCGCGCTCGGCGCCCTGCTCGGGGCGATCACCAATTTCACCCTCAACAAGATCTACACGTTCCGGACGCGGGACAATTCGGTGCTGGTGGAGGTGCCACGGTACGCGGCGATCTCCCTCACCTCGCTCCTGCTGAACACCGTCGGCGTCATCCTCCTGACCGAGGGATTGCGCTGGAACCCGCTCGCGGCCGCGGCGGTGGTCGGACTCGGGGTCTCGCTCGGCTGGAACCTGCCGCTGCACCGGATCTTCGTCTTCCGCGAGCACACGGTGCACCGGCCGGTGCTGGCGCTGATCGGCGCCGTGGCCTCGGGTCTCGCGGCGATGGCGGTCCTGTTCGTCTCCTACGGCAATCCGTTCGCGGAGGAGCAGGTGCACGGCTTCTCCAGCGCGCTGCCGGACGCGGCGAACCTGACGCAGAAGAGCTTTTTGCCCAAGCTGCGGTCCGAGGCCTTCTATTCGGAGAGCTACTCGTTCCTCCTCACCTCGGACGACGGGTCGTTCGCACGCGTCCAGTTCCTCGTCAGCAACGCTGGACTCGAGGGGCACGGCAAGGGCGCGGTGCGAGCGGTGGTGGTGGCACCGGACGGCAAGACCGTCGAGGACGGCGAGGCCTTCGAGAGCGGCGAGTGGGGGGTGCAACCCGAGGGGGCCATCGAGATGGGCGCCTCGCGCCTGACCATGGGGCCCGACGCGAGCCAGCACGTCCACTTCGCCGGCCGCAAGCTGGTGGTGGACGCCACGGTGCTGCCGGAGACTCGGGCCGTCCGGCCCGGCGGCGGCCGCGTGGTGTTCGACAGCGGGGGCCACGCGGTCTTCGACAACACCATCTTCGCGCTCCGCAGCAGATTCGAGGGCACGCTCTGGAGCGTGGCGACGGGAAGCCGGCGCACCCGCGGCTACTGCTATGCGGACACCTCGTACTCCACCGTACCCGCCTACAAGAGCGCGTCGCTCTGGTACCGGATGCAGGCATTCGACGGAGACGGAGGCACCAGCGCCGCGCTCGCGGTTCTCTTCCCGCCGGCGGGGTCGCGACTTCCCCCCCAGGGGTGGCTGTACACATCCCGCGCCGGGAAGACGGAAGTCCGATCGACCGACGTGAAGATCGCCTTCGAGGACTTTCGCCACGAGCCCGGCGGCCATTTCGAGTACGACGTTCCGCAGCGCGTCGCCGCGGTGGCGCGCGGCGTGGACGGCGAGACGGTAACCCTGCGGGCCGATGCCAGGAAGCTGCTGTACCGCCAGGACCTTCTCGACGAGATGAGCCCGCTCTCGCGCCTCCTGGTGAGCACCTGGGCTGCGCCAATGGCCTACACCTACGAGAACCGGTACGAGCTGCGCATCGAGAAGCCAGGCGAGGCGCCGGCCTTGCGCAGCGGACAGGCGCTCTCCGAATTCTCCTACGCCAACAAGCCCACGAACCTGCCCGCCTTCTGACCCTAAAAATCCCCCGCCACATGTGCTAGACGTGCCCGCCCATCGGCGGAGCCGGTCTGGAATCGAACAGGCCACTGCGGCTTCTGAAGGCGAGGAAATGACGCTGAAGGCCCCTCATATCCAGACGGAAATTCCCGGGCCCCGCTCGCGCGAATTGGTGAAGCACGAGCAGCGTCATCTCGCGCCAGGGTTGCAGGGGTTTGCGCTCAGCTCCGGCATCGCGGTGGAGCGCGCGCAGGGATCGGTGATCGAGGACGTGGACGGCAACCGCTACGTCGACCTCATCGGCGGGATCGGCGTCAACAGCCTCGGCCATTGCCATCCCGCCTACACCAAAGCGCTGCACGAGCAGCTCGACAAGGTGACCGTCGGATCGTTCACCAGCGCGCCGCGCGCCGAGCTGATCAACGAGGTCGCGCGGGTCACTCCCCAAGGCGTGGACAAGGTCCAGCTCTACTCGAGCGGGGCGGAAGCGGTGGAGAGCGCCTTTCGCCTGGCGATGAATCACACCGGCCACCATGAAGTCGTCGGCTTCTGGGGCGGCTTTCACGGCAAGACGGCGCGGACCTTGTCCGCGAACGGCGCCGGCAACGCGAAGTCGTACGGCCCGGTCCCTCCGGGACACGTCCTGCCCTTCGCCAACTGCTACCGCTGCCCGCTCAAGCTGAAGTACCCGAGCTGCGGGATCGCCTGCGCGGATCTGGCGCGCGATCAGCTCCGGCATCAGAGTACGGGCAGCGTGGCGGCGGTGATCATCGAGCCGATGCAAGGCACCGCGGGCAACGTGATTCCGCCGCCCGAGTTCATGGTGCGCGCGCAGGAGATCGCCAGGGAGCACGGCGCGGTGTTCATCTCCGACGAAATGATCACCGGGTTCGGGCGTACCGGCCAGTGGTTTGCCTGCGAGCGCAGCGGCGTGACGCCTGACATCATCACCATCGGCAAGGCGTTCGGGGCGGGGTTCCCGATCAGCGGCGTGGTGGCAAAAGGAGCGATCGCCCAGGCGAAGCCATGGGCCAATCCGAGCGGATCGTCGTCGTCGTACGGCGGCAACCCGCTGGCCGCGGCGGCGGCGCTGGCGAGCATCCGCACGCTGCACGAGGAGAACGTGCTGCAGAACGTCCGCGAAACAGGCAAGGCCATGCTGGAGGAGCTGCGGAGCTGGCCCGATCGCCTCCGCTGGGTGGGCGACGTGCGCGGCGAAGGCCTGTTCCTCGGCGTGGAGCTCGTGGCCGACCGACAGACCAAGGAGCCGCTGGCGAAGAAGATCTGCGACGAGATCTTCCAGGACGGGCTGCGCCGCGGCCTGCTCGCGATGAGCTATACGCACGCCATCCGGCTGCAGCCGGCGCTCACCATCGACCGCGATACCGCCCTGAGCGGGCTATCGCTGCTGCGCGAGGCCATCGAGGCGGTGGCGCGACGGCACGGCGCGGCGTAGGACAGCGCCATGGAGCAGCTCTCCCGGACCGCGCGGTTCTGGCACTGGTGGGCGGCGCTCTCGCTCCGGCGGCCGGTCTTGATCGTCCTGCTCGGAACGCTGGCGTTCGTCGCTTCGGTCCCCTTCGCGGCGCGGCTCTACGGGGATCTCCGCACCGATCTGCGCGAGCTGCTCCCGCAGGGAGCGCCCGCCGCGGTGGCGCTCGCCGAGCTGGAGAAGCGCATCGGCGGGCTGTCGCATCTCGCCATCGTGGTGCGCACCGACGATTTGAAAGCCGGCGAACGGTTCGTCGACGCGCTCGCGGCGACTCTGAAGGAATTGCCGCCCTCGCTCGTCGCCCAGGTCCACTGGCGGGTCGATGCGGAGAAGGAATTCCTCGACCGGCATGGCGCCCTCTACGCCGACGTGAAGGACCTGATCGCCGCGCGCGACGCGCTGCGCTCGCAGATCGCGAAGGCGAATCCGCTCCTGGTCGATCTCGCCGAGGAAACCGAGAAACCGCCGGCCGTCAACCTCGACGAGGTCGTCGGCCGCATCAAGGCGGCATACGCGCGCCTGGACCGCTATCCGGACGGCTACCTCGCGGGCGAAGGCGGCCATACCCTGGTGATGCTGCTGTCGCCTCCCGGCGCGGCGGTCAGCCTGGAAGACGATCAGTGGATCTTCAGCGCGGTCGACAACAAGGTGAAGGCGCTGAATCCGAAGAGCTTCCATCCCAGCATCGAGATCGGGTACGGCGGAGAGATCAAGGGCCTGATCGAGGCGCAGGAAGCGCTGGTGCGCGACCTGGCTTTGTCGAGCACGCTGACGCTGACGGCGGTCGGGCTGGCGTTGATCCTCTACTATCGGACCATCCGCGCGGTACCGCTGCTGACGATGCCGCTCTTCACCGGCGTCGCTCTCACCTTCGCGCTCTCCCGCGGCGTGATCCATTACCTGAACCCGAACACGGCATTCCTCGGCAGCATCATCGTCGGCAACGGGATCAATGCGGGAATCATCTTCCTCGCCAGATACATCGAGGAGCGCAGGCACGGCTCAGACATCGCCAGGGCGCTTCCGCTCTCGCTGCGCGCAACCTGGATCGCCACCTTCGCGGCCAGCGCGGCCGCCGCCGCGAGCTACGGCTCGCTGGGCGCCGCGAGCTTCCGCGGGTTCAACCAGTTCGCCTTCATGGGCTTCTTCGGAATGGTGCTCTGCTGGCTCACCACGTACGCGCTGATGCCGGCCCTGATCGGACTTCAAGAAAGGTTCTGGCCGTTCGGCGATCTCTCCATGCCGAAGCGCGGGCGCGTCGTCGGCTGGCTGGCAGGGCCGTTCGCGCAGATGGTCGTGCGGCGGCCGATGGTTCCCGTCCTGGTGACGGTGGCGCTCGGGGGAGCGAGCGTCTACGCCGCCTACCTGTTCGCGCAGGAACCGATCCAGTACGACTTCACCAAGCTGGGGAGCCGCTCGAGCGAACGCCACGGACAAGGCTACTGGGACAAGCACGTCGATGCGGTGCTGCAGTCCTACCAGACCCCGACCGTGGTGCTGACCGGATCGCCGGAAGAAGCGGAAGCGGTGGCGGCAGCGATCGAGAAGGAGAAGGAGCAGGAGGGGCCGAACGGCACCATCGAGTCGGTGGTCACGCTGCAGCAGTTCGTCCCCAAGGACCAGCGGCTCAAGCTCGAGGTCCTGCGCCAGATCTTCGCCCTGATCGACAAGCGGCCCGCGGCGCGGCTGCCGCCGGAGATCCGGCGCCTGCGCGAGCGGACGAAGCTCGAGCCGGTCTCCCTCTCGGACGTGCCGGAGCGGCTCACGCGCGCGTTCGTGGAGAAGGATGGCCACCGCGGACGGGTGGTGCTGGTGTTCCCCACGCTCGCCACCGACAGCTCGAACGGGCGCGCGCAGATCCAGCACGCGCGCGCGGTGCGCGACGCGGCGCTGAAGGTCGATCCGCGCGCGCTGGTGGCGGGCCAGATCGTGCTCACCACGGACATCGTGCAGGCGATCACCGACGACGGGAGATTGACGGCGCTGATGAGCTTCCTCGCGGTGGCGCTGCTGACGGTGGTGGTGATGCGCAGCCTGCGCGACGGCGCCTGGGTGATCGCTTCGCTCTCCCTCGGGGTCCTCTGGGGCGCCGGAGCGATGACGGCGCTCTCGCTCAAGCTGAACTTCGTCAACTTCGCCGTGCTGCCGATCACGTTCGGAATCGGCGTCGACTACGCGGTGAATCTCTACCAGCGCTACCGCCAGACTTGCAGCGTCGAGGAGGCGCTGTCCTCCTCCGGCGGCGCCGTGGCACTGTGCTCGGTGACCACCATGATCGGCTACGCCACGCTGGTCACCGCTGACAACCAGGCCATCCAGAGCTTCGGATTGACGGCGGTGATCGGCGAGATCACCTGCCTGAGCGCCGCGTTGTTCGCGCTGCCGGCGGTGCTCTCGCTGCGCGACCGCCGCCGCACGACCGCGGTGCCGGCGGACGCCGCGCAGCAGGGGGCCGCGTAGGTGCCCGCCTTCTTGCGCCCGCGCCCCGGGCAGCTTCGCACCGCGCATCCGTTCTTCAAGCATTGGATCCCGGGCCTTGCCGCCGCGTATCTGGCGGTGATGTACGCGCTCGGCGGTCCGGGACCGGAGCACTTCCTGCTCGCCGGGATCGCGCTGGTGCTCTCGGTCTGGAACGACGACAGCCGCCGTCTGGCGCTCATCGGGCTTCCCTATCTCCTCTACGCGCTCGTCTACGACTCGATGCGCTGGTACGCGGACTACATCCGCTCGCCGATCATCCACGTCCACGAGCCGTACGATTTCGACCTGCACTGGTTCGGGATTCACGGACTGACCCCGAACGAGTGGCTGCAGCGGCACACCAGCGCACCGCTCGATCTCGTCTGCGGTCTCGCTTACACGCCGATGTTCTTCATCGGCGAGTCGGTCCTGCTCAGCATCTACTTCATCGCCAAGGGGAAGATCCGGCGCGCCGAGCGGTTCACCTGGATCTTCGTGATTTCGAACTTCATTGGATTTGCCTTCTACTACCTCTACCCGGCCGCGCCGCCCTGGTATGTCTCCGATCACGGTTTCGCCGTCGACCTCTCCGTGCATGCCTCGCCCGCGGGAGCGATCCGGTTCGATCACCTGATCGGCATTCCCCTGATGCAGGGGTTCTACGGAAAGAGCGCCGACGTCTTCGGCGCGATCCCGAGCCTGCACGTGGTCTATCCGTTCCTGGCCCTGATCTACGGTTGGTACTTGCGCCGCTTCCGCCTGATCGCGGCCGCCTACTTCCTGCTGGTGTGCTTCGCGGCGGTCTACCTGAACCATCACTATCTGCTGGATATTTTCCTCGGCCTCGCAATCGCGCTCGCCGTGATGGCAGTGGTGCGCGCCGCGTTCGGAGCCGTCGAGCCGCGTCGCGCCCCAGCGCAAGAAGAGGAACCCGACCTGGCGGCCGCTCGGACCTGAACGGCATCCGTGGTAGGAAGGGGCCCTCTCCCGCCGGCAGGAGTGGCGCGAATGATCCGGATCATCCACCTCTCCGGGAGTCAGCAGGGAAAGACCGCGACGTCGGCGAAATCCACGGTGCGGGTGGGCCGCGCCGCCGACTGCGACGTCCGCTTCGACAAGGAGCGCGACCCGAAGGTTTCCAACCACCACGCCGAGTTCCTCTTCGAGGACGGGTGCTGGTTCGTCGTCGACACGGCGAGCACGAACGGGACGCTGATCGAGGGGCGGCGCGTCGCGAAGTGCCGGCTGCGCCAGGGTGAGCAGGTGCAGATCGGCGCGGGCGGTCCGCTGGTCCGCGTGGAATTCGACGCAAAGGACGGATCGGGCGGCGCGATGAAGACGGAGGCAGCGACCGTCACCGCCATCGAGCGCGCCGAGGCGGCGCGCCGGGGCACGCCGGCGCGAATCGACGCAACCTCCGAGATGAACAAGATCGCCACCGACCTGAAGGAGAACGCCGATACCACCACCGCGAAGCTCGCGGAGATCGCGGCGAAGAAAGTGGCGCAAGAGCGCGCGAAGGCCGGCGGCATGCCCTCCGGCAAGACGATGCTGATCATGGCCAGCACCATGAAGCAGGTGCAGCACTCCACCAAGGCGAAGACGGCGAAGCGTTGGGTGAAAGTGGTGGCCCTGGTGGCTTGCGTGGCGGCGGTGACCGTGGCGGTGATGGGCATCGTGATCGCGCAGCAGAAGCGGCAGATCGAACAACTGGTGAAGCAGAAGGAGCACCTCGACAAGGAGATCGAGGCCGTCGAGGCGCTGATGAACGAGGAATCCGACCCGGAGCGCCTCGCGTCGCTCGAGGAGAAGCTCAACACGCTCACCGGCAATGCGAAGAGCACGCTGGCGGCGCTCGACAAGTCGGACAAGAGGAAGGCAGCAGCGCTGGCGGAGTCCGGCGATGCGCTCGACCGGCAGATCCGGGAGATCCTCGCCAAGTTCGACGCCAGCACGTACGCGGTGCCGCTGATCTTCAAGGAGCGGCTGAAGTTCCACATCGACGCGCTGGTGAACGCGCCGAATCTGAAGTTCGTCTACCGACGCAAGCAGCGCTACTGGCCCATGATCACGCGCGAGTTCAGCGCGCTCGGCCTGCCCGAGGAGATGGCCTACGTCGCCTGGGCGGAAACGCAGTTCGACCCCAAGGCGAAGAGCCCGGTCGGAGCGGCGGGCATGTGGCAGATGACGACGACGACCGCGCAGAGCTACGGATTGCGCGTGGACGCCAACATGGACGAGCGCTACGACCCGGAGCGCGAGACGAAGGCGGCGGCGCGGCACCTGGCGAACCTCCTGGCCGAGTACGGCACCGACTCCTTCATGCTGGCGATGGCGTCGTACAACCGGGGCGAGGCGGGAGTGCGGCGCGTCCTGCACCAGATCGCGCGAGAACCCGGCGGCTTCCGCAAGGAGAAGCGCGACTTCTGGCACCTGTACCGGTTGAAGAAGCTGCCGGAGGAGACGCGCGAATACGTCCCGAAGGTGCTCGCAGCGGCGATCGTCAGCCGCGACGCAAAGAAGCTCGGCCTCGACGAACCGGATTGACGTGGGTCACGCGTCCTTGCCGACCGCCTGCGCCAGGCTCAATCCATCCCTGCGCAGGAGCGCCGCGAGCCCGCGTGAGATCCGCCTCGGAACCGCGGGCCCCTCATAGACGAGAGCAGTGTAGATCTGGACCAGCGAGGCCCCGGCACGGATGCGGGCGTAGGCATCTTCGGCGTTGAAGATCCCGCCGACGCCGACGACGGGAATGGAAACGGCGCGATACAAGAGCCTGCAGACGTGCAGCGCCCGCTCGCGCAGCGGCGCTCCGGAGAGTCCGCCCTGCTCGGCTGCCAGCGGGTGATCGAGCACCGCCCCGCGCCCGACGGTGGTGTTGGTGGCGATGATCCCGTCCGCTCCGGCCGCCTGCGCCGCTTTTGCCATCTCCGCCACGCGCTCATCCGGCTCGTCCGGCGAGAGCTTGACGAGCACCGGGACCCGCCGCGGCAGCGAGTCTCGCGCCTTCACCACTTCGCCGACGAGGCTACCGAGATCCGACTGCAGCGCGCGCAGGCCCGGCGTGTTGGGGCTCGAGACGTTGATCGACGCCATCTGCGCATGCGGAGCCAGCGTGCGGAAGGCGGTGACGTAATCCTCGGCAGCGCGCTCGTTCGGGGTCTCCTTGTTGCGGCCGACGTTGACGCAGATCGGCCCGGGCAGGGGCGGCAGGCGCCGCAGCCGGCCCGCCACTGCGCCGGCGCCCGCGTTGTTGAAGCCCATCCGGTTGATGATCGCCCTCTGCGAGACCAGCCGGAACAGGCGTGGACGCTCGTTCCCGCGCTGTGGCTGCGGCGTGACGGTGCCGATCTCGACCCACCCGAATCCGAGCCGGAACCAGGCCGGCGCGAGCACCTCGCCCTTGTCCATTCCGGCGGCGAGGCCCAGCGGCGTGGGAAAATCGATCCCCCAGAGCGTCTGGCGCAGCAGCGGATCCGCATCCGGAACGCTCCGGGGGGCCCGGGTAGCCCGCAGCAGGGCGCCTGCCAGGCCGTGGGCGATTTCAGGCTGCAGCAGAAAGAGCAGCGGGCGGACGAGGAGGTACACCGGCGGCAAACTAGAACATATTTCATGACCGGTGCTGGCACGGTGCGCAGTCGCCAAGGCGCCTTCGGCGGCCGCGACTGGAATGTGCCCTTGCGCCATCGCCGTCCGCCGTCGACAATCGCTCCTTCGTGCAACCGGCGACTCCACTCCCGGGTACGCAGGACCTCCTCTTCGAGGCGGCGAGCCGCCTGCGCCGCTGCGAGGCGACGCTGTGCGGGCGCTTCGAAGAGAAAGGGTACGCCGAGGTGATTCCGCCGGCGATCGAGGCCGCCGACGTCTTCGGTCCCGAGGCATTCCGCGCCTTGGACCGCAGCGGCCGGCTGATCGCGCTGCGTGCGGATTTCACCGCGCAGGTGGCGAGGATCGCCGCGACGCGCCTGGCCGGCATCTCGCCCCTGCGCCTGTACTATCGCGGGAGCATCGTGCGCCGCGTCGCGCCCGACAGCGGTCCGGTGCACGAGCGGCTGCAGGCGGGCTGCGAGCTCGTGGGCGCCGCGGGCCCGGAAGCGGACGCCGAGATCCTCGCGCTCGCCGCCGCATCCCTGCATGCGCTCGGCATCCGAGGCCGCATCTCGCTGGGAAGCACGGGATATTTCTCCGCCCTCGCGACGGCCGCGGGCGCATCCGAACGGCTCGCCGCGGCCCTGAACGACGCGGTCGACCGCAAGGACCTGCCCACGCTGCGCACACTCTGCGAGCGGGAGGTCGCTGCCGGAAAAGCGCGCGATGCCATCCTGCTGCTGGCGCAACCGCCGCGCCCGCAGACGGAGGCGCGCGAGCTGCTCGCGCGGGCGGAGACGCTCGCGCCGTCGGAAGATGCCCTGCGGGCGCTGCGGCGCGTCTCGGCCGCTCTCGCCGCCGCCCGCGACCTGGGAGCGGAGCTGGAGGTCGATCTCGGGGAGGTCCGCGGCCTCGGGTACTACACCGGCATCGTCTTCAACCTTTACGCGGCGGGCTCTCCGCGACCGGTCGGAGGCGGCGGGCGGTACGACACGCTGCTCGGCCGGTTCGGGGATCCCCGCCCCGCGGTCGGATTCTCGCTCGACCTCGACGCGCTGGTGCCGCTCGCATGCTGACGATCGCGCTGCCGAAAGGGCGGCTGCAGAAGCCGGCGCTGGAACGCTTCGCCCGGGCGGGAGTGGTCCCGGACGAGGAGCCGGGCATTTCCCGCAGGCTGATCATCCCCGCAGGATCTGCCGCCCGATTCGTCCTCCTCAAGGACGGCGACGTGCCTCTCTACGTCGAGCGCGGAGCGGCGGATCTCGGGGTCTGCGGGATCGACCAGGTCCTCGAGTCCGCCGCCGATCTGCTGACTCCCATCGATTTCGGCTTCGGCCGCTGCCGCCTCTGTCTCGCGGCGCCGGGAGGAAAAAGCGTCACGGCGGAGCTGGGCAGATCGCTGCGGGTGGCGACCAAGTACCCGCGGCTCTCCTCGCAGTGGTTCGTCCGACGTGGAGTGCCGGTCGACCTCGTCCATCTCTCCGGATCCGTGGAGCTTGCCGCGGTCAGCGGCCTCACCGACGCGATCGTGGACCTGGTGGAGAGCGGGCGGACCCTGGAGGAGAACGGCCTGGTGGTGATCGACGAGATCCTCCAGGTCACCGCGCGCCTGGTGGTGAACCGCGCCTCGTACCGGCTGAAGGTGGAGGAACTGCTGCCGCTGTTGGAGAAGCTCGGATGATCCGCATCCTCGTCCTCTCGAATCCCGCCGACCGCGCCCAGGCGCTGTCCCTGCGCGCGACCGCCGGCACGGGGCCTGAGGTGTCCGTGGCCGTGGCGGCCATCATCGCGGACGTGCGCGCGCGCGGCGACGCCGCGGTCCGGGAGCTGACGGAGCGGTTCGACGGAGCGCGCCTGGAATCGATGTTCCTCGACGAGGCGCGATGGGACGCGCTCGCAGCGCGATGCCCGACCCCGGTGCGCGAGGCGCTGGCGCTTGCGCACGAGCGGGTGCGCAGGTTCCACGAACCGCAGATCCCGGTCTCGTACTCGATGGAGCTCGAAGGCGGCGGCACCCTGCGCTCGCTGACCATCCCGCTGCGGCGCGCGGCTTGCTACGTGCCGGGCGGCCGCGCCGCATACCCCTCCACCGTCATCATGACCGCCGCGGTGGCGCGACTCGCCGGAGTGCCGGAGGTCATCCTGGCCACTCCGCCGCGCCGCGACGGAACGATCCTGCCGGAGGTGGCCGCCGCCGCCAGGCTGGCGGGAGCGACCCGGATCCTGCTCGCCGGGGGCGCGCAGGCCGTAGCAGCGCTGGCGCTGGGGACCGGGAGCGTTCCGCGCGTGGATGTCATCGTCGGACCGGGCAACGCGTACGTGACCGAGGCGAAGAAGCAGCTTTCGGGCGAAGTGCGCATCGACTCGCTCGCGGGGCCGACGGAGGTCGTCATCGTCGCCGACTCCAGCGCGGACCCGCGGCAGGTCGCTGCCGATCTGGTCGCGCAGGGAGAGCACGATCCGCTCGCTCTCGGCGTCCTGGTCACGCCCGATGCATCGCTTGCCCGGCGCACCGTGGAGGCCTTGGAGCGCGAGCTCTCCGAGCATCCAAACCCGATCGCCGCGGAGTCGCTCGGCGCTCGCGGCGCCGCGATCATCGCGCGCGATCTCGACGAGGCGCTGGCCTACGCGGACGGGCTCGCGCCGGAGCATCTCGAGCTGCTGCTGCGCGATGCCCCCTCCGCGCTCCCCAAGGTGCCGCGCGCGGCCGCGGTGTTCCTCGGACACGACGCGCCCGTTTCCGTGGGGGACTACCTCGCGGGCCCGAACCACACGCTGCCGACCAGCGGGACGGCGCGGTTCGCCTCGCCCTTGAGCGCCTCGGATTTCGTCCGGCGGCAGAACGTGATCGAGTACGGACCGGGGCAGCTCGCGGCCGACGCGGGCGCCATCGAGTCGCTCGCGCGCGCCGAAGGCCTGCATGGGCACGCCCGCGCCGTCGAGGTCCGCCGCAAATGAGCCGGGCGCCGGAGGACTTCGTGCGCAGCACGGTGAGGCCGCTCGCGGCCTACGGGCCGCCCCGCGATCCCGCGCCGGTCCCGCTGCACCTGAACGAGAGTCCTTCGGACGTGCCGCCGGAGCTGAAGCGGGAGCTGTCCGCCCAGCTGCAAGCGATGGACTGGTCGAAGTACCCCATCACCGACGGGCACAGGCTCGCTGCAGACATCGCGCGGGCGAGCGGGCTCGATCCTGCGGGCGTACTGGTCGGGAACGGGTCGAACGAGCTGCTCCAGCTGCTGCTCTTCGCCTGCGTCGAGCCGGGCGATAGCGTGGTCATCGCGGCGCCCTCGTTCGCGCTCTACGCGCTGCAGGCGAGGGCGCTCGGCGCGCGGGTCGTGCCCGTGCCGCTGCGCGACGGCTCCGGCGAGTTCCGATTCAACGTCGAGGCGCTGGTGCGCGCAGCGGAGGGCGCCAAGCTGGTCCTGCTCGGATCTCCGAACAATCCCACCGGGACGACCCTGTCGTTCGAGGACGCCTCCGCGCTCGCCCACAAAGTTTCGTGCCTGCTCGGGATCGACGAGGCGTATCGCGACTTCTGCGCCCAGGATTTCGCGCCGCTCCTCTCGCGCCATCCCCGGCTGGTGCTCTTTCGCACCTTCTCCAAGGCGCTCGCCGCGGCGAGCCTGCGGGCGGGCTGCATGCTCGCGGCTCCCGCGCTCTGCGCCGAGCTGCGCAAGGTGCAGCTTCCCTACAACCTGAGCGCGCCCACCTGCCTGATCGCGCGGGCGCTCATCGCCCGTCCCGAGCTGGTGGCGGAGCGCGCGGGGCTGGTGATGGCGGAGCGCGATCGGATGGGTCGCGCGCTGCGCGAGCTCGGCATGAACGTGCATCCGTCGGGGGCGAACTTCATCCTGTTCGAGCAGTCCCAGCGGCCCGCGAACGAGCTGCACGCCGCGCTGTTCCGGCGCGGGGTGTTGATCCGCAATGTGTCCTCGGCGCCGGGGCTGGAGCGCGCGCTGCGGGTGAGCATCGGCGCGCCGGCCGCCAACGACGCGTTCCTGGCGGCGATGCGCGCGGAGCTTCAGCCGTGAGCTTGTCGCTGCGGGGCGTTCGCGGGCTCGTCCTGGACATCGACGGCGTGCTCCTCGACGCGCGCTCGAGCTATCACGCGGTGGCGGAAGAAGCCGCCCGGCGCGCGATCGCTCCGCTGGTCGGCGAGGCGCAGGCGCGGGCGGCCCCGTTCGACCGCCAGCGGGAGGTTCCCGCCTTCAAGGCGACCGGTGGATTCAACGACGATTGGGAGATGTCGCGCGCCATCGCGCTGCTCCTGTACTTGCGCGCGCGCCGCGAGGCGCCGGATCTCGCCCGCTTCCTCGCCGAAGCCCGGGGACGCGGCGTCACGGCCCTGTACGCGAAATACCCGGTTCCCATCGCGCCGGACGGCATCGCCCGGATCTGCGGCGCGCTCTATGGCGGCTCGATGTGCCGCGACCTGTTCGGATTCGAGGCCAAGGACGCGGTTCCCGACGCGCCGGAGCGCGGAATGTGGGAAAACGAGGAGGTGCTCCCCGATTCCCGCTTGCTCGCCGCGGTCGCCGCACGCTTTCCGCTCGCGCTCTACACCGGGCGCAACGCGGGCGAGTCGCGCCTGGCGCAGCGGCTCTGCCGGCTGAAGATCCCGGAAGAGCTGTGCTGGGTCGCCGACGGCCACCGGCCGCGCAAGCCGGATCCGGCGGGCCTGCTCTGGCTGACGCACGCGCTGCTGCGCCGGGCGCCGCGTCCCTCGCAGGTGCTGTTCCTGGGCGATACCGCGGACGACCAGGCCGCCTCCCGCGCTGCCCAGGATGCCGGTGCTCCGATCATCTATGCTCACATCGAGGCGCCGGGCGATACCACCCGCGTGCTCTCGCGCCTGCTCGCCGAGACGGGAGATGCCCTGGCATGAGCCGCAACGCAAAGGTCTCGCGCAAGACGAAGGAGACGGAGCTGGACGTCGCCGTCGAGCTGGACGGCCGCGGAGACGCGCAAGTCTCGACCGGGATCCCCTTTTTCGATCACATGCTGGAGACGCTGGCGAAGCACTCCGCGCTCGACCTGCGGGTCGACTGCAAGGGCGACCTGCAGATCGACCAGCACCACACCGTCGAGGACACCGGGATCGCGCTCGGGAGCGCCATCGACCAGGCGCTCGGCGACCGCAAGGGAATCGCGCGCGCGGGCTGCTTCTATTTCCCGCTCGACGAGGCCCTGGCGCGCACCGTCGTCGATCTCTCCGGACGATCGTACCTGCACTGGAACGTGTCGCTCGATCAGGGGCCGCGCAGCGCGATGGATCTTTCCGTGCTGGAGGGGTTCTTCAAAGCCATCGCGGACAAAGTGCGCGCCAACCTCCACATCGATCTGTTGACGGGACGCGACTTCCATCACGGAACGGAGGCGGTGTTCAAGTCGTTCGCGCGCGCGCTGCGGCAGGCGGTCGCGCTCGACGGACGCCTTTCCGGAGTGGTGCCGAGCACCAAGGGAGTGCTGTGAACGTCGCGGTGGTCGATCTCGGTCTCGGCAATCTGGGCTCCGTGCTCCAGGCGCTCCGGCGCGCCGGCGGAGAGCCGGCGCTGGTGACCGACCCGTCCTCGCTCGCCAAAGCGCCGCGGGTGATCCTTCCAGGGGTGGCGGCCTTCGGCCTGGGGATGGAGCGCGCTGCACCATTCCGGGAAGCGCTGCACCAGGCCGTCACCCGGCGTGTCCCGGTGCTCGGCATCTGCCTCGGCATGCAGCTTCTTTTCGAGGAAGGGGACGAGGACGGCCGGCGTCCCGGTCTCGGCCTGCTGCCGGGGCGCGTGACGCGGTTGCCGCAGGGCGTCCAGGTCCCCCACATCGGCTGGCAGAAGCTGCGGCCGACGGCGCCGAGCGCGCTCGAGCCATCGGGCTGGGCGTACTTCGCCCACTCCTATCGTTGCGAGGCGCCCGACGAGGTCACCTGCGCGGTCGCGGAGCACGGGCCGGTGCGCATTGCCGCGGTCGTCAGCCAGGGAACGCTCTTCGGGGTGCAGTACCACCCGGAGAAGAGCGCGCAGGATGGCGAGGGGCTGCTCCGCCGGTTCCTGGCCCTGCACGGAGCGGGAGCGTGAATCCCCTGCTCTATCCCGCGATCGACCTCCTCGAGGGGCGGGCGGTGCGACTGCGCAAGGGCGACCGTCAGAGCGCGCGGATGTACTCCGAGGATCCCGCCGCGCAGGCGCGCGCCTTCGTGCAGCAGGGCGCACGGGCGCTGCACGTGGTCGATCTCGACGCCGCGTTCGGCGGCCGCCGCCAGCTCGATCTGATCGGGCGGATCGTCGAGGCCGCCGCGCCCGCCTTGGTCCAGGTGGGCGGCGGCATCCGCGACATTCGCGCGGCAGAGAAGACGCTGGACGCTGGCGCCGCGCGCGTCATCCTCGGTACGGCAGCGGTAGAACGCCCCGCCCTGGCGGGGATGGCGGTCGCGCGCTTCGGCCAGGAGCGCGTCGCTTGCGGGATCGACGTCAAGGACGGCCGTGCGGCGACGCGCGGCTGGACGGAGGCGGAGGGGCCGTCCGCGGCCGAGCTGACCCAGGCGCTCGCAGGACAAGGCGTCCGCTGGCTGATCGTCACCGCGGTCGCGCGCGATGGGACCCTGGAAGGGTTCGACCTCGAACTCCTCAGGGAGGTGGCGAGCGCGGCGCCCGATGCGCGCCTGATCGCGTCCGGGGGAGCGGGCGATCTCTCCCATCTGCGCGCTCTCCACTCGGCGAGGCTGTCCGCGCTCGCCGGCGCGATCGCCGGCACGGCGTTGTACGAGCAGAGGTTCACCGTCCGCGAAGGTCAGGCTGCGCTGGAGGGGCCATGCTGACCCGCCGGATCATCCCTTGCCTCGACGTGAAGGACGGACGGGTGGTCAAGGGCGTTCGCTTCCAGGAGCTGCGCGATGCCGGCGATCCCGTGGAGCAGGCCCGCGCCTACGGCGCCGCCGGGGCGGACGAGGTGTGCTTTCTCGACATCAGCGCATCCCTCGAGGCGCGCGGCACGCTGGTGCGCCTCGTGGAGCAGGTCGCGCGGGAACTGAACATCCCGTTTGCGGTCGGAGGTGGCGTGCGCGCCGTGGCGGAGGCCGAGGCGTTGCTGCGCGCGGGCGCCGACAAGGTCTCGATGAACACCGCTGCCATCTCGGATCCCGCGCTGATCACCGCCGTGGCCAGGCTGGCGGGGTCGCAGAGCGCCATGGTCGCGATCGACGCCAAAACGCGCGGCCCGGGCTGGGAGGTGCGGTCGCACGGCGGCACGCGGTCGAGCGGGCGTGACCTGATCGAGTGGGCGCGCGAGGCGGTCGACCGCGGCGCGGGCGAGATCCTGCTCACGTCGATGGATCACGACGGCACCCGACAGGGCTTCGCGCTGGAGATGCTCCGGGCGGTGACGGCGGCGGTCCCGGTGCCGGTGATCGCCAGCGGCGGCGCCGGAGAACCAGCCCATTTCGCGGAGGCGTTCGATGCCGGGGCGTCGGCGGCCCTGGCCGCGTCCGTCTTTCACTTCGGCACGTTCACCATCGCCGCCGTCAAGGAGGCCTGCGCCGCGCGCGGGTTCCCGATGCGCAGATGAGCCCGGACGACGTGAAATGGGACGCGCAGGGGCTCGCCCCGGCCATCGTCCAGGATGCGGCCTCCGGCGAGGTGCTCATGCTCGCCTGGATGAACCGCGAGAGTCTTCGGCGGACGCTCGAGACGCGCCTCGCGACGTTCTGGAGCCGCAGCCGGGGCGAGCTCTGGGTCAAGGGATCGACGAGTGGGAACACACAGACGGTGCGCGCCGTCTCTCTCGACTGCGATCAGGACGCGATCCTCGTGCGCGTCGATCCCGCGGGTCCGGCCTGCCACACCGGGGCGCGCTCCTGTTTCCTCGCCGGCGACGCCCTGCTCGAGGCCCCCCCTGCTCCCGGCGACACCCTGACCGCGCTCGAGCGCGTGCTGCGCTCGCGCAAGCAGTCCGCGCCTGAAGGCTCCTACACCGCGAAACTGTTCGCCGACGAGGCGCTCCGGCACAAGAAGGTGGGCGAGGAAGCTTCCGAGCTGGTGGTGGCGTCGCTGCGCGGAAGCCGCGACGAGATCGCCCACGAAGCCGCCGACCTCCTGTACCACGCGCTGGTGCTGCTGCAGGCGCACGGCATGGGTCTGCAGGAAGTTACGGCCGTCCTCCGCTCCCGCGAAGGGAAACGAAGGTGACTCTCTCCATCTGAAGGGTTGGAACGACGTTACCGGGGGTGTTTGAGTTCCTTGACCATGACGATCGCGTCCTCTCCCTCGTCGACGTAGTAGTTGGGACGCACCCCCACCGCGCGGTAATCGAAGTCCCGGTACAGCTCGAGCGCCGCCTGGTTGGAACGGCGCACCTCCAGGGTGAGCAAGGCCGCGCCCGCCTGGTGCGCGCGCCTCTCCGTCTCTCCCATCAGCGTGCACGCCACCCCCTTGCGCCGATGCTCCGGCCCCACCGCTACGTTCAGGATATGGACCTCGTCGTGCACCAACCAGTAGATGAGAAATCCGACGATCCGCTCGCTGCCCCTGCCGCTCGCGCTGGTCAGCGGCTCGACCGCGACGAGGATGGTGCTCCAGTCGTGCTCCAACTCGCGCCGGAACAGCTCCGGTGACCAGGGATGCCGGAAGGCGGCGCGCTCGATCACCATCACCTCGTCGAGATCAGCGCCCGTCATGCGCCGGATCTCGAGTCGCGGACGGGCCCGAACCGCCATCCTACTGCCCCGCCGCGACGGTCCCCTCGGCGTCGAGGGGATCGAGCACGCGCACCGTCGCGCGCCGGCGCAGATCGGCCAGCAGCTCGCGCAGCAGGCGCTGGTATTTCTCCTGCGCGAGCTGTTCCCGCAGCTGCTCCCGCTGCGCCTCGGTCAGGTTCTTTCCTCGCGCCGCCTCCCCCAGCTCGCTGTCGCGAAGCTGCGCCGCCAGCTTCAGCCGGTTGTCCAGGTAGCGCGCGACGCGCAGCTCGCGGGCGAGAATGGTCCCGATCTCGTCGTCCGTCAGCTCGACGGAGCGGACGAACGCGTCGTACTCGGTGCGCGAGGGAAAGAGCGCGCGCAGCTTCGCCAGCAGCGACTCGACCTCGCCCGGCTCGAGATCGAACAGCTTCAGCCGCTGCATCTCCGAGAGCACGATGCGCTCCTCGATGGTCTTGCGCAGGGAAGCCGCCAGGATGCGCCGGTCGAGCGGAACGTTCGCGGCGGACGCACCCTGCGCCTCGACCAGCCGCACGCGCGTCTCCGCGGCCACCTCGGAGAGCGTGATCGAGTGCGCATCGACCACGGCCACCACCTCGTCGAGCAGCTGGCGGTCCGCCGCGCGCGCGCTGAAGGCGGCGGCAGCGGTGAGCAGGGCGACGGGAAGCGCTCTCACACCGGGATGGTAACAGATGGCGCCCGGCAACGGGCAATTCGCCGCTCGATTTGACCACCTCGCGCCAGGTGGTTACGGTCGCCCCTGTGATGAAAGATCCGTACTCCGCCCTCGGCGTGTCGAAGACGGCGTCGGCGGAAGAGATCAAGAAGGCCTACCGGAAGCTGGCGAAGAAGCTGCATCCGGACATGAATCCGGGCGACAAGAAGGCGGAGGAGCGGTTCAAGGAGGTCTCCGCCGCCTTCGAGATCCTCGGCGACCCGAAGAAGCGCTCGCTCTACGACGAGTTCGGCGAGATCTCGACTCGCCCGGGATTCGACGAGCAGAAGGCGCGCGAGTTCCAGCGGCAGGCGCGGGCGGGTGGTTTCGGCGGCGGCGGATTCGATCCCTCGGACCTCGGCTCGATGTTCGAGGACCTGCTCGGCAGGCGCCGGGGCGCGCGGACGCGCCGCTCGCCGCCGGAGCGCATTCCGGGTGAAGACATCGAGGCAGCCATCGAGGTGGACCTGCGCGACGCGGTGCTCGGCGCCGAGCGGGAGATCTCCGTCAACCGGCCTGTGCGGTGCCCCGAATGCAAGGGCAGCGGCGCGCGCCCCGGCAGCCGGCCGCAGACCTGCCCTCAATGCGGAGGGTCGGGCGAGATCCTCATGGGCGGCGTCTTCAGCACGCCTTGTCCGCGCTGCCAGGGAGAGGGCACCATCCGCGAACCCTGCCCCCGATGCGGCGGCGAGGGCACCGTCCCCGAGATCACGCGCCTGAAGGTGAAGATTCCCCCGGGCGTGGAGACCGGCTCGCGCGTGCGGCTCCCTGGACAGGGCGGACCCGGCCAGCGCGGAGGGGAACCCGGCGATCTGTACCTGCGCATCACGGTCCGGGAGCACCCGTCCGTGCGCGTGCAGGGGCGCGATCTCCTGCTGGACCTTCCCATCACCGCGGCCGAGGCGCTCGCCGGGGCGGAGGTCACCGCGCCGACCTTCGAGGGGCCGGTGAAGCTGAAGATCCCGCCCGGCTCGCAGAGCGGCCGCAAGCTGCGCCTGCGCGGGCGGGGGCTTCCGGCGCTGAAAGGCGGCGCCACGGGCGCGCCGAGGGGCGACCTGTACGCCGTTCTGCAGATCGTGCTGCCGCAGGACTCGCCTCAGGCGCGCGAGGCGGCCACGCTGCTGCAGCAGCTGTACAAAAACGACGTGCGCAAGGACGTCGTGCTGTAGAAGGGCGCCCATGGGATTGCTCGACATGCTCGGGATGGGCGGGCCGGAAGGCAAGGTCCGGCGCCTGCAGAAGAAGGCCAGCGCCAAGTTCGGGCCCGCCGAAAACCGTCAGGGCGCCATCGAGGAGCTCGGCGCCCTGAAGACCGAAGCCGCTGTCGAGGCACTGCTGATGCGGTACACGTTCCGCGTCGATCCCGGGATCACCGACGACGAAGAGAAAGCGCGCGTGCTCGCCCTGATCACGCAGGCCGGCGACGTCGCCCTGGGCCCGGTGAAGCGCTTCATCTCCAGCCGCGACGAGATCTCCTGGCCGCTGCGGGCCCTGGAGGGCCTCCTGCCCGCGGCAGACGTCGTGAAGTTCCTGGTCGAAGTGGCACGGAAGGTCGGCGGCGAGTACAGCCGGGTCCCGGAGAAGAAGGCCCTGCTCCTGCATGCGCTCTCGGCGCACAAGTCGTCCGAGATCGCTCCCGCGGTGCTGCCGTTTCTCGACGACATGGACGACGAGGTGCAGATCGCCGCGGCGGAGGTGATCGTGCGCCAGCAGGACCCGGTCGGACGCGAGCCGTTGATCCAGCATTTTCTCAAGGCGCACGAGGGCAGCAACGCCCGCGTGCGCGAGGCACTGGCCGGACTGCTCGCGGATTCCGGCTGGGATGTCAAAGGCTACACGCCGAAAGTCGAGGCTGCGCTGCCGCAAGGCTACAAGCTCGATTCGCGCGGGAAGCTGGCGCGCAAGTAGGCAGACTCCCAGGGGCTCGCTCGCCTGGAAGGGCTCCAGGGATTCCCAACCGCGCGGCGGGTGAGCACCTTCTCGCCCGCATGCTCTTCCTGCTGCTCGCCTCCATGCTCGGCGCCCGGCTCGCTGAGCACGCGCACTTTGCCGCGGGGCTGCACTCGGTGCGGCAGCTCTCGCGGACGGCGACAGACGATTGCTCGGGTTTCGTGCGCAGCATCTACGCGCGCGAGGGGTGGATTAGAGTAGCTTGCCGCTTGCGCGGGAAGATCCCTGTAAGCGAGGATGCCGGCATCGATGGCCCTCGACTCCGCAGAGCTCGCGCAGATCGCCGCAGAAGCGCAGGACATCGCCAAGAACGCCGGCCAGCCTCCCGGAACGCAACACCTCTTGCTCGCCACATTCACGGTGCCCGGCCCCGCGGACGTGCTGCTGCGCGAGCGCGGCTGCGACGAAGACCGCGTGCTCGCCGAGCTCGCCGCTGACGGCAAGTCCCCCGGAGAGCCGGCGGACTCCTTCGGCGACGCGTTGGAGCGAGCGCGCCAGCTCGCGCTCGACTGTGGAAACGCGCGCGTCGGGGGCCTCCATCTTCTCATCGCGCTCACCCGCCTTTCCCGCAGCTCGGCTGCGCACCTGCTGGAGAAGACCGCCGCGCCCGTCGCTTCCCTCCGCACCACGGCGCTCGGCTATCTCACCGGGGC
>Ga0209237_1000034_pt1 | contig 54930 bp, 53 predicted proteins | sample GraSoi013_1_40cm_2_FD_185820 | JGI IMG/M metagenome (GOLD analysis project Ga0209237, IMG submission 185820) | Grasslands soil microbial communities from the Angelo Coastal Reserve, California, USA - Sample 10_02_2013_1_40cm (SPAdes) (version 2) | ecosystem: Environmental > Terrestrial > Soil >...
AGCTAACGCTGCGGCCATCGCCCTACCGCTACCAATGCCGCCGGCTGCTAGCACCGGGACATTTACCGAGTCCAAGACCTGCTCAAGCAAAGACAGCAACCCGATCTTCCCCCGGATATGACCGCCCGCCTCAATACCTTGAGCGACGATCATGTCACAGCCTGCTTTGGCCGCGGCCTCCGCTTCATCGTTCGATCCTACCTGCCACGAGGCTAGCGCTCCGTTCTTGTGGACTAGATCGACGAGCGAAGATTCTGGCTGGCGATAGAAGAACTCGACAACCTTTGCAAGTTTGGAGGCGGTCTTTACAACTTCCCAAAGTTCTTCGAGATCAGGATACCATGCTTCTGTGATGATGAAATTAACTCCAAAGACGTTCCGGGTGCGTTTCCGAACCTCCTCTAGCGACCTAGTTGCTTGCTCGGGCGTGAAACCTGATAATTGTAGCATGCCGAGACCACCAGCGTTAGAAACCGCGGCAGCCAGTGGCGGTCTCGCCAGCGACCCAATGAGCGCCATTTGTATCGGCACTTTGCAGCCCGTCAGCTCGGTGAACCTTGTCTTTAGCATGAGACGACAAGGCGGTTTAGTTGGAATTGACGACTTAGGTCTTTCTCAGGATTCTCGGTTCACGAGACCGAGTCGACGGCAAACGAGGGGATATTTTCAGTTTGACACGGCAGTCTCTGCGCCTTCGTCAAGCTCTGTAGCCAGAGACAATTTTGTCACGTTCTTCGACAAGGGTTCACCAAGGTCCTGTTGTTCGCCTAGTTGGAAGTTGTCAAGCTCGTCAAAGTTGAAGGAGGGGGACCTGACCATGGATGTACATGTTCATCTGTTCGACGCATTTTTGCACCTCAACGTGCGGTGTTCGGGCCATCTCCTTCTTCAGCAAGACCACCATAGCATTCCAGTAGACCCTTTCTTTCGCCGTCAACGCCGCGTTGGTAAACGGGTTGACTTCAGTTGAGATGTAGTTCTCGATCGGCTGGATCTTGAACCCTTTCACCAACACCTTTCCAAGCACCCAACCTCCACCGACAAGGAATATCCCTGAGCCCCCGAGAAACAATGGAAATGAGACCAGATCGCGCAAACCGGGTATCAGATAGTAGATCGTTACAATCATCGTGAAGGTGCTGAGGAAATATCCTATGACCCAGCCCCACGCATAATTGTAGTACCATCTCGCCAATGTCAGTCGATATACCCACTTACTGAATCCCTTGGACAAAACGCCGCTAAACCCCGAGCCGAGTATGGACCCTTTCGATTTTCCGCTGTGAGCTACTTAAGCAAGGCAGAACTAGGATACTGAAATATCAGGAGCGTCAAGTAGGGACCCGTAGAGTTGACTGACATAACTGACCCGGTAGTGTTCAGCACTATCGCGCAAACCGCCGTTCTGACACTTACGCTGGTTATTTTCATAATGTCGTTTCGAACCCAAAACAAGGCCACCAAAGAAGCCGCGTATCAGAAGATCCTAGATGATTATACGGACGCGATAAGATTGGTTTTGGAAAAGCCTGAACTGAGCAAGTTGCAAATCGATATGGCGAGGGCGATCAATCCAAATTCGACCATGGCGTCACTCTCTGCAGATGACATGACGGTTCGAAACTACCTCGTACTACTGTACGGACTTTTTGAGAGAACGCATCTTCTCTATAGGAGAAAGTGGATTGACGGAGATACATGGAATCAGTGGTCCGCTTTCCTGGAGGCCATAGCGAGACATCCAATGTTCAAGGATGTCCATCGAAGCTCAGAAGGAATGTATGACAAGCCCTTCATGGACTACGTTTCTAACATTTTGAACACCAAGAGCAAAGACTAGATACGTGATGGGCCTTTCCCGATGCAGTGGAAACTGCACGTTCTAGCTGAAGATCGGTCCTTCGATCCTTATTCTCGGATTCTTGACACGTAGAGCGACCAGCAGTCCTATTGCGCTGATGATGGTGGAGGCGAGGAATGCGTACTGGAACCCGGTGACCACGCCTGTCAATGATCCTAACTGGCTTGCGGCCCCAGCTGGCGGCGGGTCGGTGGCAGTTGCTATAGTCAGCAATATGGCGAGGCCAAGTGGGAAGCCGACTCGTTGAGACGTGCCAATTATCCCTGAGGCCAGTCCCTCTTCGCCGCGCTTTGTCCCGGCCAGTGCGGCAATGTTGAGTGCCGGAAAACCAATACTCGCCCCGAACGACCAGATAAGCATCCCAGGCAATATTCCGAGGTATCCGCTAGTGACTGAGATCTGGGTTAGGAGAGCGGAGCCCAAGGTAATGAGCGTCATCGAGATCACCAAAACCTGTTTCAAGCCAAGTCGATTTACGAGCCATGATGAGCCCCAGCCTCCCACAAAGAAGAATATCAGTGCAGCCGGGACGAATTCAAGGCCTGCGGCCAAGGGTAAGTAGCCCGATACTCGCTGAAGATAGATCGTCAGTAAGAAAACTACTCCTCCGGCAGACGAGGTTAGTATTAGAGCGAGAACGTTTGCGGTAAAGACTGTGCCGCGACGGAGGAATACTAAGGGCATCAGGGGGGACTTTGATCGGTATTCTATTGCCACGAACCCCGCCAGGACTAAAGTACCGAGCCCCAGTGGCAGGATCGTTTGGGTGGATGTGAAGCCAGCGTTTGCGGCGTTTGTCAATGCGTACACGAGGAGTATTAGCCCGCTGGTCACGGACAGGGCCCCTGGTAGATCCAGGTGTTTGTCCATAGCTCGTCCGGGATTATTTGCCAGATACTTCTGGGAGAGGATAGCCGCAACAGTGCCGATGGGGACGTTGACGAATAGGACCGACCTCCAGCCGAAAGCGCTTGTGAGAATGCCTCCAGAGATGGACCCGGCGGCGAACCCTGCGGATAGTACGGAGACAAAGATGCCGAGGGCACGGTTTCTCTCCCTCCCTTCGGGGAAGGTCGTTACGAGAATCGCGAAGGCTGTGGCAGTCGAGATGGCTGCTCCTATTCCCTGAATGGCCCTGGATATGATTAGCGAGAAAAGGGACGGAGCCAATCCCCCGGTAAAGGATGCGACAGTAAACAGGACGATTCCAAAGACGAACAGTTTCTTTTGACCGTAGATGTCTCCTGCTCTGCCGCTGAGGAGTAGGAAGCCTGCCAAGGTGAGCCCGTACGCTCCAATGATCCACTGACTTTCTGCTAGCGAGACGACTAATTCCGTCTGTATGGTGGGTAGAGCCACTTGGACGATTGAGAAGTCTATGACGTCGAGGAACCCTGCTGTGATGATTAGCGCGAGAATCAGTCGAGTGCGAGTTTTAACGAGAGACGCGGCCTGAGCGAGACTGTCTTCGCTCTTCTCGATAACTAGTTGTTCCATGCCAGTTTCACTAGATAATTTCTGTAGTCTTAGTTGAATCCTGCAGTGTCCGCTGGAAGTGGACTCTTCTCAGCTGGATCCTCTTCAGTTAGAATTCTTCTGAGTTTGGAGAGGATTGACTTCTTCTCCGTTAGATCTTTTCTCTTGTGGAGGAAGGAATGGTAGTTCTTAGCCGATTCTTGCACGACTGTGAGGTGTAATGATTCGTGAGGCTCTGAATGTTCAGACATGCAAGCCTACGTGTGTCAAGAACATATAAACGTATTGATGAGCGTCTATACGCGCGTGCGCGCCCTACTCAGAGTCGGAACAACCGCGAGGGGTTCCAAGCCCAATCGTCGCTGCAACTCTGTAACGTAAGCAGAAAGGACCTCTGCCTTCACCTGGTAGAAGCAGAATTGACCCTGTTTTTCCTTATCCAAGATTCCTGCGATAGCGAGTTCTTTCAGATGGTGGGACACTGTGGGCTGTGAGACGTTGAACATGGCGTGAACGTCTGAGCAGTTCATCCGCTTAGCGACCAGCTTCTGGAGAATTTCTCGGCGCTGCGGATCTGCTAGGGCTTTGCTGATTCTGTCAAACTCTTCGGTTGCGAGCTTCATTACAGCCTACCTCTAGTGCCAGCGTGCGTATTAACATGTCGATATGTATCTATGCGCGTGGATCGGATGTCTTGTTCGATGATCCTGTCTGGGCCAATCATATAGATGTTCATCAATACGTTTATATCCAGACCAGCCTGATCCTGTGGGTATGAACAAACAAGCAGTAAGTAACGAGAGAGTCATTCCAGTCAATGAGACCGATTTCAATTCGACAGTCCTCCAATCAAAAGTTCCGGTGTTCGTCGACTTTTACGCTGACTGGTGCGGACCCTGCAATATGATCGCGCCGACCATCGAAGCTCTGTCAGAAGAGTATGCGGGCAAGGTCAGGTTCGTCAAGATCAACGTGGACAATAACCAGCAACTAGCAATGAAATATGATATCATGAGCATACCGACAAGCATGCTGTTCGAGAATGGAACCGTGAAGGACAGTCTTATAGGCGCCTATCCAGCCTCTGCCTACAAGCAACGAATCGATCACGCACTCGGTTCCGAGCACCTGAAAACAGGCAAGCAGTGATTGAGGCGATAGTCACGAGCCATACTTGTCCCATATGCGGAAGCATCAGCCCCTGCATCTACCCCGGACCCGATTCCAACGCTTCTTTCAGATACCACGACTGCCGCTACTGCGGGTCCACCTGGAAAGAAGCAACCACCTCGAACTAAACTAAGAACCCTAGTTTAACGCCGGTACGATTTCTCTGCGGAAAAATCGCCCAATATCAGCCCTGATCTAGAATCGAAGCCAGCGATTTCCAGACACGCCATATTCTACGCTTATCCCTAGGGGAAACCGCAGGGATTGAAAATAGTCAAGCAAGGCGATAACAAGCCCGTCTCCAAGAAATAAACCCATAATCCAGCCCAGACAGAAACCACATTCAAGAAAAAAATGGATCCCTTGAGCATTCTGCGTGGCATGAGTGGTCCCCGTCGGACCCTCCCGAAAATATTCCGAGCATGTGAATTACAAGATGAAACCTGATTGAATTTTGGAATCAATTTTTTGAAATCCGGTTCTCGAACGGGTTTTGAAACCACAATCTGAAAACCGGTTTTGAAAACAATTCCCTGAACGAAATCGTGAATTTTCCTGGGCCCCCCGGGGGCCTACTCAAGTCTCGCGCCGCGCACTCTTCCCAAACCCTCTAGAACCTGCCTTGGCCCCGCGCTTCCGAACCGGTAACCCCGGTATCAGAACCCCTTTCTTCCCATGTTCCCAGCACGGGTCTTCCGAGATGAGGAGCGCGTGGCCCAGCCTCTGCCCTACATGGCCCTGAAAGACGCGCCGGTCGAGGTCCGCCGAGCCGCCACCGTCGCCCAAGTCTCCAGCAGTTTCACACGCGGCCTCGGAATCCTGTTCACCACCCTGATCATAGCCACTCTTCCCACATGGGTCCCGGGAATCCTCGCCTATCAGACCATCCCAGTCGCCCTCCTAGCCCTCGCAATCGGCTCCGTCATAGTCTCCCGCAAGGGCAGCCGGATAAGAGAAGAGATCGCAGAGAGACAGTTCCAGAAGGCCCGCAGCAGCACCTTCATCACCGCCATCCTCGGATTCGTAATCGCGGGGATCCTCCCCGGCATCCTCTACCTCTACCTCTACACCCGAATAGGCGACGTAATGGTCAAACGCACCCCAGATGATCCCAAAACAGTCTACCTCCTCCCCCACCCGAGTGAGGGCATCTTCCTCGGCCGATACCTCGGATGGATAGCCGCATACCTCCTCGTCCTCTACATCGGCTACACCCAGCTATCACCCGGCCTCCGACAGGTAAGCGACTGGCTCTCACCAGTCCTAGGCGTCCACTTCAACACGATGATCGTCGCTCTCTTCCTCGTCTTCACCAACCCGCTAACTTACCCGCCACTACTCTACCTCTGGACCTTCGCCGGATTCCTCGGTGGCCTAATCGCCGGCGGAAAAATCCGGCGAGGCTTCCTAGTCGGCATGACAGTGTTCCTCTCAACACTAGGCGCACTAGGACTCGCGGCCCTCATAATCTACCAGAACACAAACCTCTCAACACTATCGAGCCTGCCACCTCCACCACCCGGCTTCTCGATCATAAACGCCGCCACCGGACCCGTCGCAGGCGACATCATCCCCATACTGATCCAAGGACCATCCCCCACAAGCCAAATGGTCATCCAAGACATCATACTGACGATGATCAGAAACGCCGGCCTAGTCTTCGCCGTAGCCACGATCTCCGGTCGCGCAGCCTCTCTCTTCTGGCAAGGAGACGTGTTCGTCCTCAAGATACTCTCGAGAATGATCAAGACAAAGAAAACGGCACTTCCACAGAACAACATACCGAAGAAGGGAATTCTCCTACTCGCACTCGCAATCTTTCTATTCGTCCCAAGCCCACACTCCGCTCAGCCATCAACAATCACCCAAGCTCCACCTGGCAGACCCTACCAGCAAAACCTGGCAATCGGACTAGACATGCTCGGCGCTCCAAACGCCAGCCTACGAATGACAAACCTCGACCTCTCCAGCAAAGGCCTCGTCCTCGACAACAATTACGCCGGAAACAACCTCTCACTCTTCATAATCAACAACAACTACTCACAACCCCTCGGCGCCAGCTCGTTTCTCGGCATACCAAGCTTCATCCTAGGACTATTCTCACAACCCGCCCTGATCACATTCTACACAGGAGACCCAGCGACCACCCGGATAGAATCTGACCATGTCGCCGCACAGTTCTCCCAAGCCCTAGGCGTCCATTTCACCGAGGCCTTCGCGCTTCCCACTGGCTACAGCACGACAAAGCCGAATCCCTCAACCTCGGGCCAAGGCACGGTCACAATCTATGCGCCAAACCCTGAACTCACAAACGACGACGCACTCACGCGGGTCCTAGGACTTCTACCCAACTCTAGCTTCTCCACGCTCATCCAACCAGCCAACTTCCAAAACCTGCAATACTTAGCGGCGATAGGCCTTGCATCAATCAGCCTCCCACCGCCACTCAACAAAACACCAACAGAGGCCTTCAGCTTCCTCCTCAACACCCAATTCCCGCGCGAATTCTACAAAGCCGGACAACACTATCTGAGCCTGAAAACACTTCTAGGATTCCAGACCGGAATCGTGGGAGACACTAACTCGAACGCGTCCATCGTCTCCATCAGCTTTCAACGAGGAACTGTCCTCTACAGCCCGCTCGGATTCAGCCCGCCCTTCAACCCGATTTATGACAACGGCACTGCAACGTACATCTACAACGCCACGATCATGCCAAGAGCGGATTTCACTGCTAACTTCACCTATCCATTTGCCCCAAACATAATTGTGCAGAAAACTGTAACCCCGTCAACCGGAACCATTGGAACCAAACACGACGTCGTTGTCATGATCCAGAACCGTGACAATGTCACTGTCACCAATCTCAACGTCACCGACGACCAGGCGCCGTCCGCGTATCAGAAGACACTCCAGCTCTCGCCCGGCGGCGTACAAACGGGCCAGTTCGCCAGCTTCCCTCCAGGCCAGACACAATCCCTCAGCTATACGGCGACCACGGAAAGCAGCGGCACCTATGTCCTAACAACAGCAACGGCAGATTTTGTCTGGCAGGCACCAAACGGAACAAAGATACAATACTCGATTACCACCGAGAAGCCTCTAATCTCGTCATCAAGCGGACCCTGGACACAGTTTACCAGAACCTTCACCGACCTCCAACCTTACTCCTATCTTCTCCTACTTCCTCTTCTCCTGACCCCAGTGATTGAGACCCTAAGGCTTGTTGGTAGACATCGAAAGAAGAAGCCTGAACCATGGGTCAACACGCCAGCAGAACCTCAAACCATTCCTCCGGCCACACCTCCGCAAGCAGGACCTGACAAGGTCACTGATACCCCGAGCCCGGCAAATCCTTGAGCTGGCATCTTCACAACCCGTAGAACTGCCATTCCAACCGCAAACGAAGTGCCGTCGGACTCGTTGTTCCAATTTTAGTCCCAGAATGGCTTCACTACTTGTGAAATAGTCCGGTGACCCCTCTGTTTCCACTGGAACCTATGGAATGTGCCAAGATCAATCAGCCAGACATTCACACTTCACGTGAATCTTGATGCGTGAGCCTTTTCTACATGTGAACTGCGAACTGTGAAGCCCCCAGTTTTTCTCGAGGAAAAGAGAGATGAGACCACGGCGATTGAAGATGGAATTCTACGACACAGAAGGAGTAAGACATTCCATCGCTATCGACGGTCCCGTGACCAAGGAAAAGGTGAGCAAGATACTGGACCTTGTTGAGTTGATGTCGGGAACACCCCAGGCATCGGCCACTGCCCTCGGACTCTCCCCCAGAAAATTCGATCGGCTCACGAGCACGATCATGTCCCAACTAAGAGGGAGAAGCTTCACATCAAGTGAAGCGAGGAAAGCATTTGAAACCGCCTTTAGGGAAAAGATACCGTTGAGCACAGTATCCACGTACCTAACGCGGTTAGCCGATAGAGGAGTCCTTGAGAGAGAACAGGAAAAACTCGGCCTGGTATATCGTGTCAAGCTTGAGGAGAAGAAACCGTCTCTCGCTCCTGGTCCCTCTCTTCAGGCTTCGTGAAGCTCTGCTTAACACGCTCAACAGTCGAGTACCGAAACGGAATCCTAGTCTGGTCCCGCCGAACGTACCCCTCATCAAAGAGCTTCTTCATCAATCGAGCAGTATGCTCCCTTGAACGCCCGACAAACCTTCCAATTTCCGGCGCCGATTTTGGTCCTTCGTTCGCTAGAAGAGTCAAAACCTGAAGCTCGGTAGGAGTCGTTATCGAGTTCAATGAGCCTGGCGGCACGACTGAAGGATCTGTCCGGATTGAAACCTGATTCATTATCGGTTGCAAGCTGGACCTTCCCGGTTCAAGCGCCTCCTCGGTCACCCTACTCGTTGTCGACCTTGCGGGCGGAGCCTGAAGAACCATATCAGCAATCTTCTTAATCCAATCTAGAGACTCGCTGAGAATCTTCTCGGTTTTCTGGAGACGCTCAAGCAACACTAGATCAGACAACTTGGATTGATCTCCTGAAATCTTGAGCCTTCCAACCTCACTGGACAAGTCGTTCAAGGTAGTTTCGAAGGAGCCGAGCCTTTTCGAGAAGGCGTCGAAGAACAGCTTTGCGACATCATGGTTTTCAATGGATGCATTGGTACCAGTATCGCTTGGCCGCTTCCCGATCCCAAACATTTCTGTGAAATCACGTCCTCTGGAGTCGTGACGTCACGGTGACGTCAACAAACGCATTTAACACTAACGATTGTGATACGAATTTGACCATAATGGCATCACTAGTGATAAGGACGTGACTTGCCCGTTGCGTCATGACGTCAAGCGCATGATACCAGGGGTTCATACTCATTCTCCATCAGGTAGACTGCGAAGGCCGGAGCTCACGACGGTATAGGGCGTGATGTATGTGATGTGCAATCACTTATGTGACGTCACATGTCACGGTTTCTTCCGAACATTGCCCTGAAGGCTTGTTCGAGATCGTCGATTATCGACTGGACAGTTTTCAGATAGAATTCGGGATCGTTTTGTGCTGCATCTCGGAGTTGCGAGGTCTGACCCTTGAGGCGCTCTGATGCCTCCAGGAACGGGGCTATACTAGGAGACTCCGTCAGGCCGCTATAGCCGAGAAGCAGAACGGTGTGAATTGCTTCTACGACGTTTTCTCTTGCCTGCCGTAGGGTCCTATTGAACGATCCGCGGCTTATTCCTATCTTATCTCGCCGCAACTGAGCCATATCGTTCCTTGTTAGCCGTTTATTCGCCATATCATGACCAAGCTGGTCCACGAGGAGCGTTTCGAACTGTATTCTCGTCAAATTGCTACGTTGTAAAAGTGCCGAGAGTATTCGATCGCGAAATGTTTCATCAATAGCCGAGCGAGTTCCCTCGTGCCAGCCTTTGAGGGCATCCAAATTCTCCACGGATACGGTTTTGTATCCATCACTATTGAGTCTTGCTTACCCCACGCTCAACTACCGTGCTAGGTTACACCACACTTATTCTGCAATTTTGACCCTTCGAATCGAGTACGCGCGGGTTCGCATGACCACTAGTGCAAGAGCGGAGTCAGGAAACTTCGTAGTCGATATGGTCTGTGATGTTTGCCGAGTCGAAGGTTTCGAAGTAGAAAAGAACGCACAGACTGGGGATTCGCCAAGCTACTTTGTGGACATTCTCGCTTCTAGAAAGAAAGGCAAGAAAGTGCAGAGGGTCGCCTTCGAGTGCTGGGAAGGAACTAGCCAAGTGGAGGGTCGAGAGGTCGAGAAGTTCGCAGCCCGCTTGAAGAGTCTAGGCATTCAAAGCGGAATATATGTTTCTCCCAAAGGGTTCGGGGGCAACGCGGAGTTCATGGCCCGCAAACTTGGCGTTGAGCTGTGGGACCTCGCCAAACTGAAAGAACGGGTTGAAAATATCAAAGCCCCAGAGAGGCATAAGGTTCCTGGGACGCTGCCAGTCGCTAGAGCTGCAGCATCTCGTATACTCGCTCACGGTTTGGTTAATGGCACTTTCCTGAAACTGTCCTCAATGCCAAGGCTTGAATTTCGACCCTATTTCTTTTCCAATTTCCAGATCGATGATGGACGGAAAAAACTGGTCCAAGGAGTGGTCGTGTTCGATGGGGTTGATGGCCGCGTTTGCGACGCGGCACTCTTCGAAGGACATGTTGAGGATCTCCCGTCGACCGGTTTCTTTGTCGACTGCCTTGAGATCGAATCATCAACGGGGTCCATGCCCAAGTTGCCTCCAGAGCTCGAGATGAAGAACACGGTCACCGTCGCGCCGTCTGGGGTTACCGAGGATATGATCCGAGCCAAGACCAAGGAGATCGTCAGTGGTCGTGACGAGGTAACGGTAACTGGCGTTCAACTGTTGCACATTCCGATAGTTACTGTGGAGATGCTTGCTGCGGGCAAGTCCTATCGAAAGATCCTGCAGGCTGCGACCGGGAAAATGATCTGGGATGATACTCAAAAGTGCTCCCTTTGCGATCATAAGCCCAGAGCGATCTGTGAGGTCTGCGGCGGGACTGTTTGTTTGGAACATGAGCGAACCTGCAGCTCATGCCGCAAACACCTTTGCACCGACTGCGTTGTTACAAAAGGAATCGTGAACAAGATTCCCCTTTGCCCGACGTGCAAGAATGCCTAGGTACACTGGGCATGTAGCGAAAGCGTAGCCGAACACTCGGACCGGTCGAGTGTATACCGTGACAACTAGGGCAATGTCTTAATCGGTTGTTCAGGGAGGGACTGGCAACTATCTTGGAATGTGGTCGGCGGCCAGCGCCGCTTTTGCCAGCCGCTGAATCGTTTCTTCATGACGGCTAATGTGAGCCATCATGTCCAGGCGTAATCTTTGCATTGCCATCCGCGCGGCGTCCCGTGCGGCCTGCTCCATTAGAGGCGTAAGCCTCTCTTCCATTCTCTTGAGAAGCGCCTCCTCAAGCCGCAGAATCTCTTCTTCTCTCATGGTTTCCATTCAATTCACCTCTTCCGAGTTGTCAAAGTAGCAGACTCAATCTCGTCAATTATCAGCTCAACCTTCACCGACTGGCGAGCGCACAGCGCGCATTCCCAGATTCGGTCGCAGGCGAAGTTCTCGTAATTGCAACATCGTCTACGGAAGTAGTCGTTGAGCTGGTTCTCGCGGTTTGCCTTTTTCCCTGTCATGCCTGACTCACCGACAAAACCCATGAACTCTTCTGTTGACTGTCCACAGCAGCCTCAACGGGACGACTAAAGCCTCCTGTAACCTAGAAGGCTACAAGGGAGGTTTCGGAGAAAACAGACCTCTAGCAAGGATCCCTGCAACTCGCAACGGCTCAGGAACTCGTGAGACGAACGCGGAGCGCTTCAAGATCAATGCTGCGTCCCGGGTCGAACAGCCGAACCGTTCAAAGAACACCGGATCTTCATTGGCACTGGTGTGGACGTGGTGCAAGGGTCCCAGCGACCTGATCAGATCCCATCTTTCTTTCCAATCGGGAAAGTGTCTTGTCAGGGCACGCTTCACAGCCCTGTTATCGGGTCGGGATCTAATGACGACAATTACAGGTGCCTTCGTCATCTTCTGGATCTTCAGGGGGTCGATGAGGTTGAACCCGCCAAACGTTACGCCTGACAGCAAGACCGGAGTATGTCGGGAGCCTTTGAGGAGAAGCTCCGCTTTTCTGGTTGCGTCTAGTCCGTCAACTGTAACCCAGTTGGTTCTGAGCTTTTGTAGATGAGGCCCCTTCAGCCAGGCTGCTATGAGGGGAGCATATCTGACCTTGTCATCTGTTTTTGGTGGAAATGGGCCGTCGTCTATTCCAATGCATCTAGAAGCTGGTTTGATGTTTGAGGACGCTCCGTGGAGCATAGTTAAGCAGTCCTCGAACCATCTCGTCTTGGTTGAAGGATGCGGTTACTGATTGAGATTCTACGCCGAGCCGTATCTTCTTTGTACGACCGTACCGGCCGAAGCTTACTACGCGCGCGTTTAAGACGCCCATGATGTCCAGCTCGTTGAGGAGACCGCTCACTCTTCTCTGGGTGAGGGGCTCGAGGGAGCCAGCAGCGCATAGTTCTCGGTAGACCTCGTATACGTCGCCTGTTACCGAGCTTTCTTTCCTTGTGTTCTCCAGCTGCATTACGGAGATTAGGAGGATTCGGGAGTGAAGCGGGAGGGATGACAGCACCTCTGTGATACGGTCATGTTCGACCTTCTGCTGAGCCTCACGGACATGATTCTCCACAACCTTTGGCTCACGAGATCTCTCGGCGATCTCAGCGGCCACTCTAAGGAGATCGAGCGCGCGGCGTGCATCACCATGTTCTCCCGCAGCCAGGGCTGCGCACAGGTGCAGAGCACCTTGATCAAGAACTCCGGAGCGAAAGGCGAGTTCTGCGCGTTCTTTCAAGATGTCGTATAGTTCGGTAGAGGAGTATGGTTTGAACACGACCTCTTCCTCTCCCAGCGAGCTGAGGACTCGTGGGTCGAGGAAGTCTTTGAAATGGAGGTCGTTGGATATTCCTATGAGCCCGATCCAGCCATCAGTCAACTTCTCGTTTATCCTCGTCAGCTCGTATAGTAGGCTGTCGTCCTCGCTTCTCTTCACCAGCGCGTCTATCTCGTCTAGGACCACTAGGAAGGCGGAGCCACGCGATTGGAGGGCGCTTCTGAACCGGTCCAAGATCTCACCCACTGCGAGTCCTGTGAATGGGACTTCTCGACCGAGAGACCTGCAGAGATCGGCGATAACTCTGTAGTTTGTTCCTGCGAGACGGCAGTTGACATAGCTTGTGTCAAGTGCTCGTCCGTGTTCGCGAGCTTTCCGTTGCAGACGGTCTAGGACGAACTTGGTCACGATTGTCTTTCCGGTTCCGGTCTTGCCGTAGGCGAATAGGTTCGAAACTCGGTCTTTTGTTAGAGCTGGGGCGAGTACGGAGCCTAGCCGTTTGATCTGTTCTTCTCTGTGTGGAAGGGTCGCAGGCATGTAATCGTGTCTGAGGAGGTTTCTGTCGCGGAAGACTTCTCCGCCTGAAAGGACCCTTTCGAAGATTAGATCTAAACCCTGTTGCGACAAGTCTGAATTAGTCCCGGTTTTCAGCGAGCCGGCTTCCAGTGGAATTAAGGGTTCTCGTACAATGATTTCAACTGGACAAACCAAAAACTCGATCGTTGGCCGGGATTACTTTTACAGGGGTCCGCAGGAACCACTCATGCGTCGCGAGATGCGATCGCTAAGACCCCCCTACTTTTCTAGAGAAAATTTCCCGCCCTACACTGATAATGGGCGAGTCTCACGATTCAGGGTACAATCCAGGCTTTGAAGGCAGGGCAAAGAGTCGGGAGATCGTCAGCCATTCCCGAACGATTCTAGGGCGAGATTCTAGGCATGTTCCAGATTCGGGATCAGGGTTGATTCTGGGCGATTTTACTGGTTCGTGCTACTGGACCCTTATTTCCACGCCCACGGTTCTCTTGATCAGATCAGCTAGCAGGTCAACCTGGGACTTGCCGCCGCGCCTTGTTGGAATTGATACAACTAGTGGGAGTTCTATCTCCTTCTTCCCTTGTCCAACCTTGTCCTTGATCCAGTCGAAGACTGTGTCGGTAACGATGACAAGGGAGACTGTCTGCTTGTTCTTGATATCTTCAAAAGTCTTGACCGCTTCATCCTCTGACTTTACAACCCAGCTGTTCTTGACCCCGCCGAGCTTGAAATAGATCGCTGTCTCCTTATCCGCAATAACACCAATCTTCCCCAAGATTTGTTACCTACTTGAATATCCAGCCTGTCTCGCGCGACCAGAACAGGAGATCAATATCCGCTAACGGTATTCCTATCTCCCGCGAGAAACGACGAAGCTTCTCCTCGATCTCCAAATAACGCTTCTTCGTGATCGAAACCGGCACCTCAGAGATGACCTCCATCCTCTTGAGGTTTCGCAGAATATGCCTGTCAAGAATCGCAAACTCCTCTCCGAGACCGACATTCCGCAGAAAATGGCTAGCCTCCTTGTACCCCAATCCCTTTACGTTCTCCACCATCCACTCGCGAAGCTCGAACAGGTTCGTGAAGCTGGAAAGATGGGATTTGAGGTAGAGTTTACCGTCTTTAGTGAACAGGCCTCTAGCCTCGACAATATACTTCGCCTTACTGTCTCCAAACCGGACATCATTCAATTGGGGTTGAATCTCATTGGCCGCTCCTTTCAAGAGAAGACTTCGCTCCTTGAGTCGGGACACTGCAGCCCAGCAGGTCTTCGCAGACGACTGCGGCGTCAACAAACAGAAGCAAAGTTCAGCAAAGACATCGTTATCATCACGATCGAGAATCTCCTTGAATTCTCGCAGACGCTGTTGAATAGCATTACGTTTTTCATTGTAGAGAGTCTGCAGTTCTTGAACCGCCTTCTCACGCTCCATCGGTGAGAGCTCGATGCTAGAATTGCTTGAGAACATCGGTCTTCTCCATTATCCGAACACAATAGTAGCAGCGGAGCCGCAGAGGGTCCTGTCTTTCCACACTGAACTTGGGCTCAACAGGCTCAGCATTCGAAACGCACGCAGGATTTGAACAGCGAACAATTCCCCTAATAGAATCAGGCAGCTTAACCCTCGTCTTCTCAGCCACCTCATAGTCCCGAATAATGCTAATGGTGGCGCTGGGAGCGATCAACGCTATCTTGTCCACTTCACCGGGCTTGAGCTCTCGATTCTCGACCTTGACAATGTCCTTCTTGTTTTGCTTCTTCGAGATCACGTTCATCGCCACACTCACGATATGCCCTTCACGGCCGTCTATTCCGAGAATCTTGAGCACGTCCAGAGCATGGCCGGCAAAAATATGGTCGATCACTGTACCGTTACGGATCTTCTTCACGTAGAGCTCTTTTGGCCCGGTTCCCTTGGACAAGACCTTGACCCTGTCAGGCGAGGGACAGGTTTCATTCTTAATTCCTTGCCTGAAACCAGACAAGGAAATCATGACCGTCAAGTCTCAAGAACTAAGGTTCCGGACCCACCGCGAAGGAGAGATTCTTGACATTACGGATCAAATCCAGGGAATAGTCGAATCCTCAAAGCTGAAAGATGGTGTAGCTATTCTGTTCGTGCCCGGATCAACTGGAGCCCTGACAACAATCGAGTATGAGCCCGGACTCTTAACCGACTTTCCCCTAGCCCTCGAAAGACTTGCACCAAAAGAGGCGTCCTACGAGCACGAAGATCGCTGGCATGACGGCAATGGACACTCACACGTTAGAGCGTCCATGATAGGCCCAGACTTGTCCGTGCCATTTCTAGACAGGAAGCTGGCACTAGGAACCTGGCAACAAGTCGTCTTTCTAGAACTGGACGTTAGACCGAGAGACCGAACTGTCATTGTTCAACTGGTCGGTGATTAGTCAACCACAGACCCGTACCCCTCTCCTTCCTCTGGAGATTGTAAGGACCTCACCAAGAAAATTCAGTCCCTTAGGCTGTACAGAATCGAAAACGAATCAGTGGTTGAAAATGTACAGGTCTGCATATATTGTCAGAATGTAAGGTAACCTTGCCAGTAAGTTTCTCAAGAAACAGAAATCCAACCTCAAGTAAGTTAGGTACTTGCAGTGGAAATCGTGGGGTGGGGGTTTGGCTGGTTCTTCGGTGAACAGAGCTCGAAGCTACTCAGAGTTCGTGAGGGTTTTTTTGGCAGGGTTACTGGAAGTTGATCATTTTGACATCGAGGGTTTGTAGGTTAACGACAGGAAGAATTCCTGGCTTAGGGATTAGGCCCATTCGTTTCTGATACTCCGTCTCTCCCTGCCACGCTCCGCTGTTCACTATTGTTGTTCCCCGGTAAACGCCAGCGCCTGAGACGTGTATGTGTCCGGAGGTGAAAACGTCCGGGACCCGTTCCACCACCAGGAAGTCCTCCTGTTCGGGACTGATAGGGGTCATTTTCCCATACTCGGGGGATAGATGCCGGGCTCGCAGCTGGTACTCCATGACCTCTACCGGGCGCTGGTAGTCGAGTCCGGGGACTCCGCTCAGAATGTCCATCAGGCTGGTCCCGTGGTAGAGTAGAAAGTGGACCCCGTGCAAGCGAACCTCCGCTGGATCTCCTAGCGAGATAATCTTCCGTGAATCATATACGGGTCCCGCGAAGTCTTTCGGGATAGCAGGCTGTGGTAGGGCCTGGCGTACAGCATCATGGTTCCCGGGTATCAAGACCACATCCATGTATTCCGGTATCTCGCTGACGAACTTGGCCGCCAAACGGTACTGCTCGTAGATGTCTGGAACAGCCAGGTCGACCTCTTGGCGAGGGTAGATGCCGATCCCGTCGACGAGGTCGCCTCCGATTAGAACATACTTCACCCTCTCGGCGACTTCGCGCTGGTTGGGCGTGCCGATCTCTCCTTTCAGCCAGCTTAGAACCCGGCGGAACTCGTTCTCGAGAAACACCTTGCTCCCGACATGGACGTCGGATATTAGAGCCGCATAGATCTCTTCGTTGGCGTGGGCCGGTTTTCGATCAGGGATCTCCGGGAGAATAATGCTCTCGGCAACAAGTAAGGGACCGGCGCTCTTTCGTGCTTGAATGTAGATGACTTGGTCTCTGACTATCTTTCTCGCCATCTCATACACCGTAGAGTTCTGCCGGCCAACGAGAACTGTGGCCTCATCTTCGTAGTCGTCAACTGTCAGAAAAATCCGGTCGCCTTTCTCCCTCTTGTCGAGGACCATGCAGATGAAGCGGCCTCGCCCATTTGACCCGCCTGATAACGCGTCAGAAATGGTCCCTGCGTTTCGGGTGTCCATTCTCTGCCTGAAGAGCAGGCTCATCTTATCAAAACGGTTTCTGAAGTAGCGGAGAAAATCATCGAACGAGCCAGTCGTTCCGAGCTTGCCCGTAGGGTCAGAGACGATCTCCAGTCGAGATTCAAGGTCTTCAGCAAAACGTCGCTCGCGTCCTAGCCCAGAATGTTCCGTCTCCACACTCTTTCCGGAAATGTCCAAGTGTTCTGCGGCCCTGAGAACAAGGTCTCTGCTGATCGACGCGGGCCGCGGCTCTACAGTTCCGGCTACCCGAAGAACCTCTTTGATAAGAGGGTCTAAGTGGCCGGTAGCGCTGATCTCCATGAGGGCCTTGAAGGCGTCGCTTTCCATCTGGAAACCCGCTTCCAGTATGATGCCGATTGCTTTTCTCCTCTCCTCCGACATCCTAGCGACCCTTCTAGAAACTATCTAACGTGTGACGGCGGCTTATCCGGTTATCGCGAGCTCGCTGTCTATCTTGTAATCGTCAGGTCTGATATGTCTACGGAGACTTCGCACATTCTGTTCAGGGCTATGAGCGCGGCTACGAGGTGGTTGACCATGGGACGCGGGGCTTTCGCGATGCTTGTCTCGGCCTCAGCAAGTATCTTCTTCGTCTCCTTGAACCTCGGACTTACGGACGAGGCTAGTTTGAGGTCTCGTGAGAGAACGGACCCGACGGCGTCCTTGTACATCGTATTCACTGAGGCTCCTATCTTCTGGAAGAGGACCTGTTGCTCCTTCGGAACGGGAACCTTGTCTTGAGTATTCTCCGCAACGGTTACCGAGTAATCTGCGAAGGTTTCGATGTAGCTTGCCAGGAGACGGAAGTCTAGACAGTCGACTGAGGAGACTTTGATCTTCTCGAGCAAGTACGTATCGGCGATAGCTGCTCTGACCAGTCGGACCAGGAGGAAGTACCATCTGTCGACTTCCTCATCTCTCTCAACAACTCCGTTGGCAAGTTCGGTGTTGGCTTCGACGAAGGCTTGGACTGCGTCTATCTGCATCGGCATGGATAGCATTTCGAGTCGTCGGAGAATGCGCTCCGGGTTGAGAAGTGAAGGTTCCATGAGACATTGTAAGACGATCTTCTTCGCGTCCTCTTCCAACACTTCCAGGCCCACGAGTCGTTTTGTGGTTTTGCGCACCTCGTCCCTTGTCTCGGGGGAGAGGCTGTCTTTGGATTGGATGCGGATTATGTCGTATCCGAGAAGGTATCGCTCTATGATCTCTCGTCTGACGAATGGGGATGCTTCCAGTATAACTTCGAGGGGCGGTCTCTCCTCGTCAATCCTCGGGGACAGGAGAAGTCTTCCGTCCTGTCGTTCTTCGTACGACACAACGGATCCTTGGGCTAGTCCGACACGTTTGGCCCATGCTTTCGGTATGGTGACTAGGAAGGTCCCGTCTGGTGTTCGTTGAAGTTTCCTTAATTCCACTTAGAACATCCCATTTTCAACTAATGGCATTGAAGAATTTTAGGATTTCTCAGGATCTACTATGGAGAGGAGTGTAGCTCTAGAGAGCTACTAGGTGTGGGGGAGGCGGACCCGTTGAGGTGATGATAGGCCTCCTTCACAACCGCTTCAGTATTGATTCCCTTCAACGCGCTTAGCTCGATGAGTGGAACTCCTTCGAACGTTCGGGAGATCAATTTCTTCCCCTCTTCTAGTTGCGACTCACTGGAACGGTCTGTCTTGTTCGCGCAGATGACCAGAGGTACTTTAGCTGCTATCTTCTTGAGAATCTCTTTTGAGGCGTTGATCTTTCTGAAGACTGACTCAAGATCCTCACTGATATCGACGAATAGGAGGATTAGGTCCGCGTTCGATATCTCGGCGAGAGTCGTGTTGAATGCTTTGAGGATTGTTGGATGCATATCCTCGATGAAACCGATGGAGTCGATTAGTATGAAGCTGAAATTATCACCACCATTGTTCTGGTCGATTCTTCTCGCGAACGTGGACAACGTGGTAAAGGGTCCTAAGCCAGTGTCCTTGTGTTCGGCAGACATCCGGTTGAAGAACGTGGTTTTTCCACTCTGTGTATAGCCTGCTAGTGCTACGATTGGGAAGCCTCGTTCTCGTCGGTGGTCTCGGAGCGCGTTCTTTTTCGAGTAGACATCCCTCAGCTCCTTCTCCATGTTGGCGATCCGCTTCTTAGCCGTCCTCTCGTAATCATGGTAGGGATAGTCTCCTGGCCCGCTCCAGCCGACCTGTCCGCCTAGAATTCCTTCTAGTCTGAGGAATTCTCTGCCCCAGGAGAAGGTGTAGCGGAGTTTGGCGAGGGCGATCTGGAGTTTTGCCTCTTTCGTCATGGCGCGCTTGTCGAAGACCTCGAGGATCAGAAGGTTGCGATCGATTACTTTGATGTCTGTTCCGCCGAGGACGCGTTGTATCTTGAAGATCTGGGCGCTGGGAAGGGTGTTGGCGAAGACGACCGCCTCAATGTCGTTCTCGGCGACGAGCATTTTGATCTCTTCCAGCTTTCCGGGGCCGATGCAGTATGTGTGATGGATGTTCTTTCGATGCTGGACTATGGTGTCGATTACCTCGTAGCCTATGCTTTCTGCCATGGTCTCAACCTCCTCATACCGGGAGGGAGCCGAGGGAATCTGGCATTCTGCTACAAGGGTCCGCATCAGAGAAGACTTACCCCTAGAATCATGCTTGGCTTATTTGAAGGCCCCGTGCCTCATGCGGCCTTTATGCCCAGTCCGGCTTTAGGGAATCACGGCCACAGACGGCGTGGAGGAAGAAGGGATAGGCAAAGCCCCGTGAAAGTGCGATTCAGTCCGTTTTCACGAAGGGCGCGACGCGGTAAAATCGACCACCCCCGGGGGGTCATAGATTAGTTAGCGGAAAAGAATAGTTAGCGAAAAAGAAGAGTTGCAGGAAAAAAAATAGTTACGGAAAAAGAGAAATTCCCAGCCTTGAGCAATAGTCATTCTATTCTTATCGATCTTGGACTCAGCTTCGTCTTTGGGTAATGTAGGTTCATCTTTTCCATCGTCTTCACGATTATCCGGGAGACCACAAGGTCCCTGTACCATTTGTGGTTGGCGGATATGAGATACCAGGGAGCCCATTCCGTACTGGTCTTGTTCAGAGCATCCTGGTACGCCTTCATGTACTCCTTCCAGAATTTTCGCTCCGGAAGGTCTTCCCCGCTGAACTTCCATCGCTTCGAAGGGTCATCCAAGCGCTGTTGCAGTCGTTTCTTCTGCTCATCCTTGTCAATATGTAGATAGAATTTCAGTATCGTCGTATCCTCTTCCGAGAGCAACCGCTCAAAATCGTTGATCTGCCTGTACCGATGACTCCAGACGCTCTCTGGGACGATCTTGTGAACTCTCTCGATGAGGACCCCCTCGTAATGGCTCCGGTTGAAAATGGTAAGCTCGCCGTTTCCAGGCACTTGTTTGTGTTCTCGCCACAAGAAACCATGATCGAGTTCTTCCGGTGTAGGTTCCTTGAAATGTGCAACCCGGACCCCTTGCGGGTTGACTCCTTGAAAGACTCTGTTTATGACTCCGTCTTTTCCGCCGGTATCCATGGCTTGCAGAACAACTAGGACCTTCTGTTCGTGCTCTGCGTAGAGCATTTCCTGAAGCTGTCTAAGTTTCCCGTTGAGTTTCTTCGACTCTTTCTGTTCATCCTCATCTTTTCCCTCGAAAGCGGAAGTATCGTTCGGGTCAACATCGCTCAGGCGAACTTCGTGCCCCGGCTCGATTCTGTAGCGGCCCGTGTGAAGATCCTTTGACAATTTGAGACGCTATCTTTCCTGACGAGTTCTTAGATGTTTCACAACCTACAGCGCCCCGAACATCTCTCATGGGAATGTTTGATTACCCCGAACAGACGTGGGCCGATTCAATGTCAGGAGAGAGCCAGAGCAAACCGTCTGGACAGAAGTGGGAAGGAGCGGGTCCACCGGCGGCCACGGGCCCGACCAAGATCGAGCCAAAGCAACTTCTCATCCTGCTCGTCCTGAGCCTCTCTCTCGCAATCATCGTCATCGACGCAACGATAGTGATCGTCGCTCAATATCGAATCTCGCAAGACTTCAAGATCAATCTCAAAGATCTAGAATGGATCACTTCACTCTATTCTCTGGTCTTCGGCTCCTTCCTTCTAACATGGGGAAAACTAAGCGATGAGTTCGGCAGAAAACGAATCTTCATCAGCGGAATATCGCTATTTATCATCGGATCCATCATCGACGGATTCTCGCAAGATCTATCTCAGATTCTGGTGGGCCGTGTAATCCAAGGATTCGGGGCAGCAATGGCCTCCCCCTCCACCCTATCAATCCTAACGACCACTTTCACCGGCAAAGCGCGAGGCGTCGCTTTCGGAATATGGGGAGCAACTGCGGGAGCCGCTGCGGTTCTTGGACCAGTCTTGGGAGGCTACTTTACGAGTGACCCGACCTTTACTTGGCGATGGGCGTTTTTCATCAACATCCCAATAGGAATCTTAGCCCTAGTCGGGGCTGCATTCGCGATCAAGGAGACCCGGTTCAAAGATCCAAAGTACACAACAGACTCCATCGGGCTGATTCTGATCACGCTTGGTCTGTCCAGTCTATTGTTCGGTTTTATCGAAGCTCAAACCTACGGGTGGATTGTTCCTGCCACTGACTTTGGCGTTGGGAGCTTCTCATGGTCGGTTTCAAACCCGGTCTCACTTCCCTTGGTTTCGATCATAACCGGGCTCGTTTTACTCAGCTTGTTTACCTTCTACGAGATCCGGCGCCTTAGGAGCGCGAAAATCCCTCTCTTTGATTTCAGCCTGCTCAAGTTCAAGGGCTTCAGGTACGGTCTCTTCACTGTCACGATCGTGGCCATGGGCGAGTTCGGCGCAGTGTTCATAATCTCAATATTCTTGCAAACCGTCAAAGGACTGTCAGCGTTCAATGCTGGGCTAACCTTCCTGCCGATGGCCATCTCGGTCTTCATCTTCGCACCAGTAGCCGGCGTACTAGCAACAAGATTTGGACCCAAGTGGGTTGTGACCACAGGCATGACTCTTGAGGCAATTGCGCTCTTCAGCCTGTCTCAGATTATCAGCGTCGACAATCCCGTCTACTACCTGTATCCTATCCTCGTTATCTATGGCGCGGGAGTTGGTCTGGCGATCAGCCAGTTAACGAGCACCGTCTTGCTGAGCATACCTTGGCAGAAGGCCGGAGTTGGATCTGGAGCCAACAATACCGTCAGACAAATTGGTTCAGCCTTCGGAATCGCAGTAATCGGTGCAGTACTGGTAGCCCAAATATCTACAGTGGGACAGGCCGACCTTGCAGCGAGCACCATCAATTTCGGACCTCTAAGATCGGCGTTGGCAACAGCGCTTAACTCAGGACTATCCGGAGGAATCGATCCTTCCTTCATCGCCAGCTTCGGTCGGAATGCGCCTGCCGTCCTATCAATTCTGTACGACTCGATTACTCAAGGAACGCGCTGGGCAGCATTCACAGCTGGCATCTTCGTCTCGCTGGGCGCAATCAGCTCGCTACTAATCCCGAACCCGAGATCCGCCCAGACCGCGAAGGCAACCGTTGTCCCTAGAGCTGGGAGTCGCGAAACATCGCGCGCCGTGAGCACGATCATCATCACTCAGTTCGCGATTACAATAGGCCTACTCGTTGCCATATCCAACGAATACCAATCCAATTATTGGATGCAACAATGGATAAGCCAGAACGCATCGCCACTCGGCTTCTTCCTTGCAGGGTACGTTGGACCACTTCTGGCCACGATTGTTGGAGGAGTCCTCATTCTGTGGAAACTTGCCCTCAACCGAAGACAATCTCGGGCCCAGTCAAAACCGAACAACTGATCGCGATGTGCGAGATCACTGGGCCTTTCAGCTCTCTTCCGAGTAAGCATGGGTCTGCAACTCATAGCCAGACCATCAATCCACTTCATTTGCAACCAGTTGACTCCTTAGATGTCACTATTGTCGTTGATAACGCGATCGACATTCTCCTCCCAAGCGACGAGAGAACGAAACGCCCCCTGCTCACCTGGGACTGGTCGGAAAAACGACAGCTAATCGCCGAACATGGCTATTCAGTACTGCTAACTTTCCATAGAAACGGCGAAGATAGATCGATACTCTACGATGCTGGCTTGAGCCAAGAGACCGCAACCCACAATCTGGACGTTCTCGGAATAGATCTGAAGAATGTTGAAGCTATGGTTCTGCTGCATCCTGGCGCCTGGCGAGACAGGAAGATCGTCTTTCCATCTGGAACAGAAATTCACATGCCTCCACCCAGCAGGAAGCTCCTCGAAGATGAAGAGGTTCAAGTTCTAGAAGAACGTGGGCCGACTCTCCTACTCAACGGCAGTGTCCTAGTCTCAGGACAAGTGGAGCGAGTGACAAGCTTTGAGAAGGGATTTCCCTTCCAGCAAGCAACAACGGCACGTGGGAACCGGACCCTTGGATATGGGATGACCAAGGCATCATATGCAACGTGCAGGGGCGGGGCCTGGTCGTGGTTTCAAGCTGTAGCCATTCCGTGGTTGTCAATGTTCTCCGGCCGGAACGCTCAACGGGTCACAGGTGTCGAGAAGATTCGCGGATTCATCGGAGGTCTTCACTTGACAGGAAAAACCTTCGAGAAAATCATTCCTGAGACGGTTGAAGAGCTGAAGAAGATAAGACCTGATGTCATCGTACCAGGCCACTGCACAGGTTGGAGAGCCGCTCACCAGATCTCTAGGGCCCTACCCCAGGCCTATGTCCAGACAAGTATCGGGACCCACATGCTCTTCCACTGAGGCTCCGCCTCGTCGCCTTCGTTCGGGCGGAATCGACCTTGTTTCGGGGGAGAGGACGTCTCGGTTAAAGAACGCTTATGCCCGCCGCGAGCCCCGTTTCTCGCGAATAAGGGTCCTAGAGCGGGTATTCTATGGGAGATGGTGACCGTGGAGAGATGTTTGCCGAGCTGGAGAGGGCCAGCGATGAGCTCGATAGAGCGCTGGAACAGCTCAAGAAAGCAGGATACACCCTACGCGAGTTCTCCAAGGTCCTAGAAACAGATCCAACAGGGATACTGCTGACACACTATCCTAACGGGTACATGATCTACCCTGACGAGATTAACAAGACTCCTTGGGAGTATCCGGCGCTGCGCCCGATAGTTGACCTGGACTATCTGATCGAGCTCCTCAAGCGTGCGAGGCAATTGAGAAGGGCGAAGATGGATATCGAGAGAAGATTAGGCAAGAAGCTCATGCCCGTCTCCTAAGCAAGGGATCATGGCTTCAGCCCGTAACCGTTTACGAATATCCAGTCGAGGAATTCTAAGACCTCGGGCGTTATGTTGCACCATAGGTGGACCCCGCTTGGCAGACAGTCCAATAGTCCAGATGGTAATTTCGCTCTGAATCCTTCATGACCAAAGCGAGCGGGGTCAAATGAGAGCGGGCTCAACCTCTGAACTGCCTGCTTGACCTCATCTTCTGTTACCGTCCCGAACTTTTTCCTGTTCTTGTCCACGATAATGCTAAGGTTTCTGAATCCAATGAGGGTGGCTTCTGGTCTTTCCTGGCCGGGTGGAAAGTTGATCTGTATGAGAACACCCCAGCGTTCGCCAACTTCGCTGGCAATCCGGTTTATCGTTTCGAAGGCCCGTAGAGTGCGATGTTGCCAAAGACTTTCGTATTCTCCGCGACGCTTGTCTAGTGTGTCCCAGAGGTCTTTGACGATCCAGCTCAACTGCCCCGGACCTCTTTCTCTAGGACACTCTTTAGGGTCTTGAACAAACCAGAGTTCGGAACAATGTAATCGATCATTACCTTCTCAGCTTTCCCCTTGAGGTCCTTTCTGATGTGGGGGAATATAGCCAGTATCTTGGGTGGAGACGCCAAAGTCTTCAGTTTTTGGGCGCACGAGAACGGGTCATACTCTAACGAAGCTAGGTCGAGGACGACTAAGTTCGGAGTTTTCAAACTTGCTTGTCTAAGGAGGTCTTCCTCAGTTGTTACCAAGGTAGCGTTTACGCCAAGTGACTTTGCCAATTCCGCGACCCTTGATTGCAGGAACAGGTCCGAGGTTATCGCGAGTATCTGAACGGTCATTGTGCCATCGCTTCTGAAGATAGTTATAGGACTCCTCGGTTCAGCTAGGAATCGGAATGCCTCTCACATCTAACTTTGTTGGCAGAGACATAGTTTCCGTTCGCGACCTCTCACGGCCTGAGATCGACCAGATTCTGGACATGGCGCAGGTCATGGAGCCTCTGGTGAAGACGGGGTCGGATATGCTTCATGGGAAGATAATGGCGACCCTATTCTATGAGCCGAGTACACGTACGAAGTTGAGCTTTGAGTCCGCGATGACCAGGCTCGGTGGGACCGCTCTCGGATTTGCAGAGACAAAAGGGACGTCGGTCGAGAAAGGCGAGAACCTCGCAGACACTGTAAGGGTCGTCGAGAACTATGCTGACGTCTTGGTGGTAAGGCATCCTCTGGAGGGAGCGGCGAGAATGGCGGCGGAGTTCTCAAGGGTCCCCGTGATTAACGCGGGGTCGGGAGCAGAGGAGCATCCTACCCAGGCATTGCTTGATCTCTACACAATCAAGAAGGAGCTTGGAGCCATTGACGGCACCACGATAGGGCTCATCGGGGACCTGCGGTACGGCCGGACAGTTCATTCGCTTGCCTATGCACTTGCGAAGTACAAGGTCAGATTGGTCCTCATCTCTCCCGAGATCCTCAAGATGAGGAAGGAGGTTTTGGAGGAGGTCTCGAAAAAGATAGACGTTGAAGAAACCACCTCTCTGCAGCAGCATCTGAAAGAATTGGACGTGATCTACATGACGAGAGTACAGAAAGAGCGATTCGGGGATCTAGCCGAGTACGAGAAGGTCAAGGGCTCTTACAGGTTAACGTCTGAAGAGCTGGCGCGAGCCAAGAAGAGTTCGATAGTTATGCACCCCTTGCCTAGAGTCGATGAGATAGATTCTAGTGTCGACTCTACGAGCCACGCGAAATATTTCCCTCAGGTCGGGAATGGCGTCGTGCTGAGAATGGGTTTGCTTGGCTTGGTCCTCGGAGCCCTCTAGGTCTGGACGGTTTTTTCTACAGACTCATTGAATGCTCAAGGCTGTGTAGGGGGTTGTGCTGGTGTCGACTACAACCGTAATCGCGGCCCCAATGGCTTTGCTGTTTAAGTTGTCAAAATCTGTCGTTGTCAGGGTATCTGCTCGCGCGAGAATCTGGATCGTTTGTGTACCATTGTTTACTCCAAAGACGAAGCGAGTGTATCCTCCGAACACATACGGTGTATGAACATACGCAAGAGTGCCGTTGATGGTAGCTCGTGTCCCAGTCGATATTCCGATATTGGCAACCGCCCTCGCCGAAGCACTTCCTGCACTGATGGGGTCATTAGGGGCTATCGAGGCCGAACCGACCTGTTTTGTTTCCGCATTAACTACAGCCATCAACACCGGTACAGTTAGACCTCCTTGACCTCCTTGAGTACCGTAGTACGGGATGAAGTAGAGCAGGCGACCGCTCACCGAATACAGGAGTATGTTTCCAGGGGTCCAGTCAGGATGAAGGGTTAGCTGCCCCTTCACAGTCGGGTCAGTCTTGACGGCCGAAATGGCGGAATTTGGCCCGATAATCGTCGTTCCCTCAGGGAACCTGATCAGGTAGATCTGGCCAGTATTGGCCCCGGTAGGGGCGATGTAGAGACCTGCGAGGTTCTGAGAAGGGCTATTGTAAATTTCAACAAGTCGAACAGCAGCCCATGTCAAGGTTCCATTGATCGGGGTGATAATGAATCGCGTGTCCTCTGTTGATTGCAGGAACACGTTTCTTTGCCATTGTAAGGGGTCGGTTTGGAAGTAGAAATTGTAGACGTTCTGTTGCATGTTGAAGTATGTTTCAGGGTACCTGAGCTGGGGGACTAGCCATGAGGGTAGTTGCTGGTTCCACTGTGGATACATTGAGTCATAGAATGACCTGATGTAATCGGTCTTGCCACTGTTGTACAGATATCCTGTCACTTCCCCGGTTTTCATGTTGGTGAGAGTTGCCGCGAAGAGTCGGAGGATCGATGTGTCTGTGTGGTCAGGATAATCTGCGAAATCGCTGGGGCTTTGCCAGTTGATCCACACCCAGTGAAGAAGGTAGATGTTGCCTTGTTTGTCCACGACAGGGTACGGGTCTGGGTCAAGTTGCATGTTGGGCAGGAGAATGTTGGAGATTCTGGTGTCTGCGTCCCGATATTCGAGCGCCCTGATATTCCCGTAGGCGCCGTTGGCGAAGTCGAATCTTCCCTGCCAGAAAAACTTCCAGTATCGCCAGAATCCTTGGAACGTGTAGTCCACAGTCCCGTTGTATGAAGGCGGCCCGATGTAGCCTGTTAGATGGGTTTCGTTGAAGCCCGGAATGTTCAGGTACACCTCATCAACTGATTGCCACAGCCCTCCTTCACCGTAGTAGATCTGCGGGGTCTGAGTGAGGTTCCAAATCTTCGCTATGCTTACATTTCCAGTGGTTGCAGCATCCACTGCAAGAACTTTCTCCGAATGTGTCAGCAACAAGTGTTGTGTGCGCCACACATCAGGGTCGTTTGCTATACCGGCTTGCACGAGCTGGAGAATGGAGACCCAGTACTCTTTCCCGTTGTAGTAGACTATGTCCACGGGGGCGTTGTCGATCGACATCCAGTTTACCCCGACTAGGGGTTTCATGTTCAGCCGTGCGGACTCGTTTGTGAAAATCCTGATGTGGTCCAGAGTGTTGGACTGTGTTCCTGTCGCATTGATAAGTGAAGGGCTGTCGTTGGGAACAGAGTCTAATCCGTACGCCCAGCGCGTGTACTGTATTGTTGGGACATACGCCGGGTTCCATTGAAAGTTGATGTACTGTCCGGACTGGGCACGGAGGTATGTCCCATAAACAGGAAGGGTGATCGTTGAGACCAGGACGATTGCGAGTATTACCAAGCCTTTGACTCGGGTAATCTTGATGTGGAGAATTCTCTGGGTCCGTGTGTACCCTGCCATGAAAGCTACACCGATCAGCACAATGACTAAGGTGGAGAGAATGAAGGATGTGCCAACATCATAGACCCAGGCCCCGCTGCTCAACACCGCGTAGATTATCGGTATCGTGATGATGATGAACAGATTGCTTAGGGCGACTCGGGACATTCCGGACGCTCTCTTCGAAAGTCCAACCATAGCATTTGCAAAGAGCGAGATTCCAAGTCTGATCCCGAGCACAGCGAAGGATAGGCCGATTATTGATAGGATGAACTTGAAGACCTCAAACGTGAAGACGTTATCGATGCCGAAAGTCGGGGACACTTGGTATGTTCCTGAAAGCCTCGTTGCAAGTATTGAGAAGTAGTTCTGTACTTGCACGAACCAGGTGGTGTTTGTCCGGACAAGATAGTTCTGTATGGTAACGAATCTTAGGGAGATGTCGTTGGCGATGGTTGCAGCGATTCCTAGGGCGAGTAGAAACTTGATTGTTGTCCATGCTATGAATGGGGGAGAGGAGACGGGGAACTTGTCGTTCCATTGCAATTTGCCATTCTTCGAGAGGACCGCGTGGTCAGGTGTTTCTCCAATGTCCCAGTCGAAGGCTGGTCTAGGGCTGGATGATTCATAGTAGCTTCTTCTGGTCGTCTGGACAATTGCTCCTAGGTTGGTCCTGGATAGCAATCGAAGAATTCCGAGGAGCTTGCTGTGCATGTAGAAACGCCTCTTTCCATCGCTTCCGGTGATAGTGGAAATTCTAGGGTCGCTGAGCATGAAGAGAGCCGTTAGAAGGAGGGTCGTCCAGATGACGGCGCCGTTTAGGTACTGAAGGTTGAGAAAGTTGATTCCTGCTTTCGTTGCATAGGTTGAGTATTTCACGTCAAGTGTTAGGCCGTTGTTCATCCCGAGGGTGAATGCTGCGAACCCGGCGAGACCGAGAAGGATGTAGTAAAACACCCAATGGGTCCGGGAACCCGACTGGCGCTGAATCCTTGCGGAGAAAAATGAGCCGACGAACACCAAGGCCAAAAGCAGAGCCGCAATGGAGACAAACTCTGTAGCGAGGACCCAGAGCCCGAGCTCTGTGTCAAAGACGGAGAGTTCTCTAAGCAAGACTAGCTGTATTCCAAGAACGACAATGATGGCGAGAATGCCTGTCAAGAGGCCTATTCTGAAGGGGCTCTTCGAACCAACTCGGATCTCTGTCAAGGCTGCACTTCCTAAACCATTTGGTCAATGGATCAATGAGATAAACTCAATTGCGTCTCGTCCAGCCGCTTGACCAACCTTTCCACTTTACACGCTTCGTCGAATCGGCTTACTATGTGAAGTCATAGGACGCGATTCTCTCCAAGTCTCTTTTCCTTGACTCGGTCCACAGGTCGAGGGGGATCAATCTGCCAGCGTATTTTGCAATTATTGTCAGCTTATCGGAATTGCATTTCGAGCATTTTGCCTGGACGCCGGTATCGACGTGATAACATGATTGGCACCGTGACAATATCTTGGAAAACGTGAAGTGTTTGACTCCAGATTCTCCGAGCAGTTTCGATGCTTTCGTCAAGCCTGCGGTCGACGATTTTTCTCCGATCAGAAGCGGCAAGATTGATCCTCCGTCGAGGAATCTTTGAACCTCTCCTTCAAGAGAGAAGCGTGACGAGAATGAGATCCTCTGCGTGAGCGGAATAACTGGAACGTCCGTGTAGTAGGGATACCTTTTAGATCCTTGATATTCGATGGTGGAGAAACCGTATTTTTCAGCGTCGATGCTTGCGAGTCTCGATGATGCTTCTGGAGAGGGATGAAGCCCAACTCGAATTCTAAGCTTCCGAGAGTCGCTTTCTGAAATCGCACGTCTAGCCGCCTCGATGATCTTTTTCAGAAAGACAAGAGAATCCTTGTTGTCCACATCTTTCTTCATATGATGCTTTACAGACTCGTTTAGTCCGAGGAGGCTTATCTCAGCCATCGGTTGAGACCCATAATATGCGCTTCCATCTGTTTGCCACGAAAGTAAGGGCAGAAGTCCCTCTTTCATCCTTTCCTGAATGGCTTGTCCGCGAATCTCCAAAGCCCTCACAGCCTCGTCCACGGCCGTCGTAACGCCTTGGAAAAATCGCTCGTCTTTACCTGTTGACTCATAAGCGATTCGTGGCAGATTGACCTGAACTGTTCCGACTAGCGCACCTCTTGCTACATCGCCCATGCTTTCGGTGACGAACATGCACCCGTCCGAAGATACCGTGTAGGATTCTCCGGGTTTCTGGATGAGATAATTCATGATCGAGTATCTTAGAGAGGTGTCATGGGTCATTGAGAGAAGTCCGTCGGGCTCGGAGAGTTTGTCGCGATCGAGTCTCAGGCTGATCGAGGGATTGACAAGTGGATTGTCTTGAGCAATTTCCCGAGCTGCATCGATCATTGTGCGAAGTAACTCTTCAGCTTCAGGAGCATAGTCTCCGTACCTCCCCTCTTTCTTGCCGTTGGGACCAATCGCGTCAGACTGCTCAAGGATGTTGGGGGCAGTTCGGTCGAGACCCAAGGTGGATCGGAAAGGAAGAATGTTTGAAAAGCCATCCCAGTTTAGCTGCGAGAGAAAGAGTCGGGCAGCTTCTTGGACTCTTTGACTCGGGACGCCCTTGATGAATGGTGCTAGTAAGATGTTGACGTGATCAAATACTTGGTCCCCGGATACCTGCCCTTTAGTCACCCTGGCCAATCGCAGGAGTGTTCCCAGGGCACTCTCGAACGAGACAGGTGGTTGCGATCCAGGCAACCCTTTTCGGAAGAAAGGGCGTGGGTCGTGTGAGAAGATACTTGGTTTGAGAGTCCACGATTCTGCCTCTTCCAGGTGAATTTGTCCTGAGAAGTGTTCGTCGACAAGCGGTCTTGGGAGGCTGTTGAGCAGAACGTACTCTTCGGTTACGGCGGCTCCCGCGGATGATTGCACCCAAGCAGAGTCAAGATGTTTCTGTCCCGCCTCTTTTAAGAGGACCGTGACGTCGTTGACGGGGAGTCCAAGGCGGGTCAATTTGTGACGGTACTCTTCGAGTTTTCTTTCGACGAGAATAGTGTTAACGAGTTCGCGGACGAGGGGTGCGGTCAGGTATGTCGTTCCAAAGCGTAGGAGCCTTTCTTCAGCTTCAGACGCAATCTCGTCGGCTAGGCTCTGAGGCATACCCGCCTCAGTGACAAGTGACGAAGCAATTCGGGTCCGGTCGAACTCCTCTATCGTCATTTTGGAGGTTCGGACGAAGAGGCGGCCTCTCTTGACTGCGATCCATTCCTCTAGATCGCGTGAGAATTCGACTAGGATCTTACCGAGGTCTGTTATGCTGTACTTTTTCGTGCCTTTTTCGATCGCGACCAAACCGGCTTTGCGAAGGGTTTTGAGGTGATAGACGAACTTTCCAGCGTCCCGCACAGGGTCCAGCTTCGCCTCGTACATTATCTCGGTATATGGCAGGGGACCCTTGGAGACTAGGAGCTTGAGAATGTGAAGCCTAACCGGCGCAGAAGCAGCATCCAGAACGTCAGAGCTGAAACGTTCGTAGGCCCGCTGCAAGAAGAATCAAGTCTTTTCCTCTCCTCGCCCTGTTTAAAAAATTGTACTTGAACCAATATCGGACCCAGTGCAGAAACATCATGCCATCATGTCAGAACTGAAAATCTCAGATTGGGCTCTGGCTTCTGTCTGGTGCGGTAACGCGGCAGACAGTACACGTCTTCCAGCCTAACGTGTCGACACTAAAGAGTTGATCTCTCCCGCAGTTTGTGCAGTACTGGTGAAATCCTGTTGGATGCCGCGGTTCTGACAGCCCTTCCATGGCCGTTGATGTTCGCCGGTTCGGGTCTTTCTTTGGAATAGGCTTCGTCAAACGTTGGAGGTAATCCTTGCTGAACTTGAGTTTTGGCACCGCTACCTACCCAGTATACGCAATGCTCTAGGCTTTGAGGACTATGGTCTACCGGTTCAATATCACGTGGAGGGTCAACGCGACAAAACAACTACATTGGTTCCCGCCTGAACATCGCAAAGGAGACAAATTCTTGAAATCTTTCACACTCCCTCTCAATAATGATGAAATAATTGATAGCCTCAGGGACGAAGCCCGATCATCAAGATCTCGAATCTTCGGTAGTCCGTGCGACATCATCTCCTATGATGAACATGTTCTTGGAATTTCTCGAGGTTCCAGGAAACGTCCTGCTTATCCAAGGAGCACCTGGCACCGGGAAGACAACTCTCGCATTTGAAATACTGAATGCTATTGGAGACTCGCACAGGGTCTACGCGTCCAGCAGGGTATCACCAGTCAAACTGCGCATCCAGTTTCCCTGGATCGATGAGGTTATCGATTCTATGTCCGGACGATCCTCAAAAGCAAGCTGGAATGACGAATTCCACGACCTCCGAGGATCCGATACCGACAGTGTCCTCTCGAAGATCATACGACTGAAACAAGCCAAACAGAAATCAATCCTTGTCGTAGATAGCTGGGAAGGAGCGTTGAGAAACGCGACGCCTGAAGGCCGAAAAATGCTCGAGTCAGCCGTCATGTCCGAACTAGATTCGACAAAAGTAAGTGTGATTCTTGTCAGTGAGGCCGAACGAGCCGACAACCTCGGCTATCTAGTCGACGGAGTCGTAACCCTCGAACAGAACGAGCTAGAAGGAAGGAGAATCAGGTCCCTCGGAATAGACAAGCTAAGGGGATTCAGAGTCCAGAGCCAACACTTTCCATTCTCCCTAGAACAGGGAAGATTCACCTTCTTAGACGAAGAATACGAAAACGGCCCACCAACCATAGTGAGAAGTCCAGAGAAAGTTCCACACACAGCAACCCACTTCTCCACAGGGAGTAGGGAGCTCGACCAGTTACTGGGAGGCGGAGTCCGGAAAGGCTCCTTCTTCATGATCGACACGGAAAGCAATGTTTCCCCCCAGTCGCTAAGATTATTGATCAATTTGATACGGTCGAATTTCGTCAACCAGGGCGGGGCCTGCTTCAGCGTTTCATCCGGAACCTTCAGCTCGGAATCCTCGGCGGAGGCACTGAGACCCTACGTAGGCGACAAGGCCCTTGGAGAGAGGGTTCGAATAGTGGAGTTCAACTCGCAGCTTCCTTCGAAGACTTGGAGGCTAAAGTTGAGAGGCCAGCTGATGAGCGATTTGGCCGAGTTTTACAGAGCATGGAACTCCTTGAAGGAAACGTCTACTGGGATGATGTTAACTATGAACTTCGACAAGCTCGTGCAAGTCTATGGGGAGGAGCTGACGCTTCCGGGCTTTACGGAGATAGGAGAAGGGTTGAGGGATGAAGGAGCTTTCAGCATCGGCATATCGTCACGTCCTACTAAGGTACGTGATGAGTTTCTCAGACAGGCCGACTATCACATAAAGGTCCAAAGCTGGAACGGTCATTTACTGATCTACGGCGTGAAACCGTTCACCCACATTCACGGTGCAACGTTCAATTTTGACAAGGGATACCCGTCGTTGGACCTCATAGAGATTGTCTGAGCCTTTCCAGAGAGGCTTACAATATGTGCTAGAATTTCGATTTGGTATAATCCCAAGTCGAAAAGTAGTGCGGGGTTATTTCGACCAAGACTTCTGAACCCTTTCTTACCTGGTCTACCATGCTCTTCGCCATGCTGCTGGTGAGATCGCCTAGATACTTCGCTATGATCTTCTCCGATAGTGGTAATGCCTTTCCCATGTCCTTTACTATGATGGCGGTGCCTTTTCCTTTCACTCCTGTATTGGGCATTGCGTCGGTATCGACCGAAAAGTAGACCGTCTTGTTTCGTTTCAGGTTTCGGACTTTCACTGCGTCCTTGTAGCTCATGAGGTAAAGCTTGTTGTTCACAAAGTCGTACCATACTGGGTGAATGTTGGGTTCGCCCTTCGAGTTAGTGGTTCCGAGTCGGAGTGGTGTCTTACTCCTGGCTAGAAATGCGTCAATCTCAGACTGGTCCATTCCCGGAGCCATCGGCATCGCTTTGTAGATCTTTACTGCTGACAAGATACAATAGAATAGCTGCGGTTCATACTTGTCCCTTTGCCCACTTTTCTTCCACGATCATTCCGTGGCCCCGGGTTACGGTTCGAGTATCATCCTAGTAGAATTGACACCTTTGTTGCTGGACTGGGACGCAGTAGAAAAAGTCGGGTCGCCTTTTCTATCCCCCTATAGTACCCGTACTGCATGAGCGATCTATCGTACAAGCTGGCTGAACTACGACCAGCCCTACGTCCTCTCGCCGAGTCGGCGGCATGGGTAGCCAGCTTCGTCATCGCCAATGCGATAAGCCAAGAACCAGTGTACTTCTTGATCCTCCTACTAGTTCTGGGTTCAGATGTACTCGACACTTCTGACAAGAGCAAGGGACTCTTCCGAGACTTCATCGCGGGAAGCATCACAGCAATCCTTTCTCTGGCTATCAACGATCAGTTAGGCCTAGCTGTGGGAGCCGTAGTCGCCGTCACGGCAGTGGCTAGGCTCCTTCAGAAACTCGCCTAGAGGTCGATCAGTAGGGAAATAATTGCAAACAGCTTACACCGTAGCCTTGGTTCCCATGAAGTGGAACAATGCCGGTTGAATCTCCAGAGAATCTATCAACAACTGTTCCATTCCATTGAACAAACCCGCGAGTGCCTTCTCTCTCCTCTGATCAGGGATTCTCATTTCGCGGAATACGTCCCAACAATAGTAGCAATGCCAGGAGAAGTGTTCCCCATGGAAGAGCTGTTCGAGCGGATGCCTCATCTCCTCAAACTTGTTGATGTGCTCCTTCCTCCCGTACAGAGCATCGTTCATGATACCGTCCACCCCTTCCCTCGGATCCACGGGAAGATGCGACGAATACCAGCCTGTTAGTTCTAGTGCTCGTCGGATTTGGTAGAGCCAGGTCGCAGCTCTCCGATCTATTCTATCATACGCATATTCTAGGCAGATCAGTCTTCCTCCTTTTTTCAACAAATGGTGAGCCCTAGAGAGGATCTTCCCTGGATGAAGAAGATCATGTAGGACTCGGCTAAAGAGAACAACATCGTATGTTCCCGGATCATCAGACCATTTGTTGAAGTCCGCTATTTCATATCGTAGATCGCCTCGAGACTTACCGTAGGGGTCGGTTTCCATAGTCCGCCTAGCTATACGGATAATCTTGTCATTCGGGTCTATCCCGACAACATCGTGGCCCATCCGAGCTAGCTCTAGACTCATGAAACCGGTTCCGCAACCAACTTCCAGAATCTTGAGATTTCGGCCACGAATGGAGTCCTCTACTCGGCGGAAGTTATCCGCATATGTGAGTTCGATGAGATAGGGTTGCCTCCAAAGACTATCCTTCAAGGACGGCCAAGGCTTCAAACGACGCAGGTCTGGCGTGAAGTCCAAGGGGTACTGAGTCAAAGTCCTCCGAAGAAAGGCGTCGACCAAATCTATGAGCTTTCCCGCCCGATGCAGTCTTTCTCCTCAATAAGATAGGAAGATCGATGCCAACGAAGGTGCTGGCAGGTCCATCTATCCAGTAGGAAGTGCTGTAAGCCCGGGAAACTAACAAATATACAATGCTACAATAGTTGATGCAAATGAAGTGCAAGGCTGTCATATTCGATCTTTTTGGGACACTCGTTGAGAACCTGCGCCGCACCGAATTCGAATTGATGCTGTCGCACATGGCTAGACTGCTCTCAGTATCGGAGAAAGATTTCGTACGATTATGAAACGAGACGTGGGATAAGCGAAGCAAAGGAGTTTTCTCCACGCTCGAGGTGGACATTCAGCATCTATGCGCGCTCGTGAACGCCCACCCCTGACGCTACAAGCATTTTCAGAGGCAGCGGAACTTGCGAAGACCTTCGTTCGACACGTTCTTGACAAGCCGCGTGACACTGCCGTCCAGACCCTCACCCTTCTAAAGGACGCAGGGCTCAAAACAGGGCTCGTCAGCAACTGTGCAGCGAATGTCCCATCAGTGTGGCCTAGGACCCCATTGGCCCGCCTTGTAGACGTACCAATTTTCTCTTGCTCGGTGTGTCTTAAGAAGCCTGATCTTGAAACCTACTTCCTTGCATGGAGACGATTGCGAGTACAGTCCCGAAACTCTCTGTACGTGGCTGATGGGAATGAGCATGAGTTGACAGGAGCTTCTCAGGCGGGTTTGACACCGGTTCTTTTCAGAGGATCTGATGAGGATCCCTATGACGAGGGGCACGACCGAAAGACTTGGCGGGAGTCGACAGTCTCTGTGTTGCTAGACGTGCTCAACCTCATCGACAATTAGGCAGCTAAGTATCTCGGGACTATGAAAAGGTCAGCAAGCGAGATGGTTGGAAGTGGCGGATCGCCCGTTTTCTGGCTCTTATTCTTTGCCAGATGGGATATGGCTGCAGGGGATAAGCATAAAACGGCTAAGAGCTATCTCCGGTAGTCTAGAGATACCATGGGCAAAGTGATGATCTCTTTGTCGTCCGAGGCGGAACAATTGGTTAGACAGGAAGTTGACAAGGTCTACTATGGTAGGACCGGGGGATTCAGCATCTTCTTTGAACGCCTGGTACGGACATACTTCAATGGAAACAAGAAAGCCCCATCGGATCGTAAGCAATCGAAATAACACGATCTCCTGCCAAGAAAGCACATCGAGCCAAATACGGCCAGTTACCAAGTCAGTGACTGCAAATAGCTCAACACGCGGTGCTGCAAAACACACTTTCAATGAGGACTCCAGCTTATTCTCTTCAGGGTTGTCCGACTAAAAGCAAAACGTAGTTGAGTTTCGATTCTTCGCAGGATCTGAGCCTTGTCATAGGGGCTTTCCTCGGCGACGGAAGCTTTGTTGAAGATCCTGCATATCATCATCATGTCAAACTAGCGGTTCGGGACCGAGAATTGACAGATGCCTTCAACCTTAGCGTTGCGAAAGTCCTAGGCCGGAAAGTGAATGCGATAATAGTGACTCACGATCTCGGCAAAACCTATTTTGAGTCAAAATACTCCTGTCGATCCTTGGGGCTCTTTCTCAAAGGGCCCTTAGAGCAACTTCGCCCAATTATGAATGACTTTCCTGGAGCGTTCTTGAGCGGTCTTTTTTCCGCCGACGGATGCGCAAGCGTTTCTGTGCGCAGTTTTGGACTTCTAGCATCGATAATTCTGAGCAACTCAAGGATTGAACTGTTGTCCTTGGTAGAGGAATTGCTCCGAAGCTACTTCGACATTCACTCGAGGACTTATCTCGCTCGGAAAAGGGGAGCCACTTGGAGGTGTGGCAAAAAGACCGTTGTCCTCAGGAAGGACTCTTACAACCTTTGCATCACTCGAAGGCGAGACATCAAGACTTTCTTGAGCGGGATTGGCTTCGTGATAGGGAGAAAACAAGAGCGAGCTGAGAGGGCCATACGTCTGATCGAAACCTTGGGGAGGTCAAGAGCAGGAGAGGTGTGGAGGCTAACTTCCAATGCTTCATCAATTGCAATTGCATGATTTTATCTCCATGTACCAGCTTCCCTCGTCATAGGGGCGGTGGTCCAGACCACCCACTTGTGGGGACAGCTTGGTCTAAGAGGGCTGGTAGGCAACTACCGGTCCGAGCACATACTGGTCTCGGGCACCAGTGATCGTGGGTTCAAATCCCACCCGCCCCACTATTTGCTGTTGCGACCTTTTTTCGAGTCGCGTGTAGCTGACTAGTAAAACCACTAAATAGCCCGGGTTTCCGGAATGCTCGTCATAAAGTGTGATGAGCGTTGCCTGACGAACGCGCGATCGAGACTCACGACCTCTCGAAGAAGTATGGTGATAGGCTCGCGGTCGACCGACTGAACCTCACAGTTGCTTCCAAGCAGGTCCACGGTTTTCTCGGTCCGAACGGGGCAGGCAAGTCCACCACGATCAAGATGATGGTCGGCCTTCTAAGGCCAACTTCAGGAAGTCTCAGCATTTTAGGCCAAGGCGTCAGAGGAGACAACCCGAAAGTTCGTCGTAAGTTAGGTTACATGCCTGAACTACCCCGATTTCCGAAGCACCTCTCCGGGGAGGAGCTGCTGGATGTCTACGGACGCATGTACGGAATGTCGAAGACAGAAAGGAAGGGCAGAATACCGGAGCTGATCAAGATGGTGGGGCTCGAAGGTCGAGGCAAGGACAGGATTGGAAAGTACAGCAAGGGCATGCAGCAGCGCATTGGCATCGCCCAGGCACTGATTAGCGATCCCGAACTAGTGATCCTAGACGAGCCGAGCATAGGCTTGGACCCGGTTGGGATGGTCGAGGTCAGGAACATGGTCAAGGATATTGTCAAATCAGGGACAACCGTCTTCTTCTCATCACACCTCCTTGCAGAGGTCCAGCAGGTCTGCGACCACGTGACGGTGATTCACTTGGGCGTTATGCGGTACTCCGGGACGCTAGACGGTATCTCCAGCAATGTTTTCGCTCGCCGCAGGATCGTCATTGAGCTGGAGAAGCCCGTCGACTCGGTGCTCGCCTCGCTGAAGACCTTGAAGTTCGCGACTGCTGAAGCGAACATGAACACTTACACTCTCCACTTGGATACTCGTGAGGATGTCCGGGCGGAGATCTCGCGGGCTGTTACGGGAGCCGGAGGGGTCATTGTGAGGATGCAGGAGGAAGGAGGAGGGCTTGAGGACGCATTCCTCAGCCTGGTCGGAAAGGAAGGAATGGCATAGTGGCGCAGAAAAACCGAGCCGGGACCCTAGCCGCTTTCCTCGCTGTTCTCTATTACGAGTTTCTGTGGAATATTCGAAAGAAAAAGATCATCGCCATATTCATCATCATATTCGCTATCGCCACCGTCCAGCTCGCCTTCGCACCGATAGCCGATGCAGTCGCAAACCCGCCCCAAACGCTACAAGCGAACCCGACATTCACTTTTGATGGAATTGCAGCTCTCACAGGGATCTTTCTCTTCTTGGTGGGTGTCGCCACGACGATGAACACTGTCTCAGGCGAGTTTGAGTCCGGGACAATAGTTCCATTACTGACTAAGCCTGTTTCGAAAACTCTCGTCTTCGCCGGAAAAGTCGTCGCAGCAGTAACAACGCTGCTCGCTGCCTACGCGTTTCTCGTTGCATACATAACGGTCGGCGGAACTCTGATCTATGGCCCGCAAGACAACCTGAACGTCGTTCCCCTCGGGATCCTTGGCCTCACGATAGGAAGCATGGTGTGGGCATCGATAGCCCTGACACTAGGAACTCTCTCCAAGAACTCCGTGCTAGCAGCCCTCGGGTCATTCGGATTCTATATCGGCATCACGATAGCTGGTGCCCTCATCGGGTCCTTTCTCGGCGCGTCTACAATTCTATTCTATGCACCAGGAATGGGTGCATCAGGGACGACTGGAGCATGTGCAGGCTTGGAACGCGGCGGGGGCCAAACGTTCAGCACCGGGACAGATGGTCTTGCCTCGATGCTGATGCGATGGGTCCTGAATCCAGGACAGGTCCTGAACTTCTGCGGCTTCCAATTCCGCGCATCTGGAGCCCCAACCACGACACTACTCTCCTCGGACACATTCGCAAATGTCGCGTTCAGGGACCTATGGGTTTCTCTAGTCTACGTCGCGGGGCTGTTGCTTCTGAGCTGGTTCGCATTCCGCCGGTCCCAAATAGCGGAATCGTAGACTCTATCAGATTCAAAGTTTAAAGGAACCATTGGCTCTCAAACGCTCCGAGCGCCTGTCCGCATTGACAAGCACCATCCTCCCACGTTCTGCAGACTACGAGGTCAAGTTGACACCGGACCATGAGAGTCTCCGGAATACCATTCGTGATTTTGCCGAGAAACAGATCAGGCCGATGGCCGCAGAAATTGATCGCAAGAACCACATTCCACGGGAACTGCTTAACCAGATTGCGAAGCTCGGACTAACCGCTATTACCTACAAGGAAGAGTATGGCGGGCTAGGCGCCGACCTGCTATCGATGGTTATCGCGCTGGAGGAACTAGCCCGAGTCTCAGCTGCCTGCTCAACAGTTTTCGTAGCTAGTCATCTTGTTTCTGAGCCTTTGAACGAGTGGGGAACGGAGGAGCAGAAGAAACGCTACCTGATCCCGATGGTAGCGGGTGAGAAGATCGGGGCTCACGCCATGACCGAGCCGGGCGCTGGATCAGACGTAGCAGGAATCAAGTCCACAGCAAAACTCCACGGGACCCACTGGGAGATATCCGGCCGAAAGACTTTCATCACAAACGGCGAGATAGCCGACCTCTACCTTGTTTTTGCTAGGACTAGCCCATCGCCGAGCAGACAGGAGAGGCACAAGGGTCTCAGCGCGTTTCTAGTCGAGAGAGGAACTCAAGGTTTCCAGGTAGCAAGTAAGATCGAGACGATAGGTTTGCGAGGATCACAGCCCTCCGAGCTCGTCCTAGACCATGTGAAAGTTCCCAAGGACAATTTACTGGGGAAAGAGGGTGACGGCTTCTATGTTGGAGTAAAGACATACGACCGCGGCAGAATCGACGTTGCGGCGCAGGGTGTCGGGATCTGTCAGGCCGCGTATGAGGCGGCTATCAGCTACGCGCAAACCCGAACCAGTTTTGAAAAGCCACTGATCGAATTTCAACAGGTACAGTACAAGCTGGCGGAGATGGCTATGGGATTGCACACGGCCCGTTTGTTGACTTACTGGGCCGCGTCGTTGAAGGATCAGGGAAAGGACTTTGTGAAAGCATCGTCGATCGCGAAGGTCACCTCGACTGAGGCGGCGGAAAAACTGTCGTTGCTTGCAATGATGATACACGGTGGCTACGGTGTCGCCACGGAATATCCGGTTGAACGGTTCTTGCGGGACTCGCAGATAATCAAGACCTACGAAGGAACGAATGATATTCAGAGATTGACCATCGCGAAGCAATTATTGCGAGAATTGAAGGCCTAGCCTGCCCTTTCCCTGCTGGCCGCTAATGCGAGCGAGTCACTTTGGTTTTCATAGCCTAGTCGTTTCTGCCGATCGCACAAGGTTGTGTTGACGTGCTATAGATCTCGCGGCATTTCTTGGAGCTTGTCTCGTAGTGTCGATGCTCAAGCTCTTGTGAAACGGAATTTCTTGGTTCAGATCATATCTTTGAAAGAGGTCGTTCAGCATCTTCGCCGTAGAGACTTTTCCGGTCCTCCTCCTCTGAGCTGCCTTTACACGTCTGACCAGTTCTTCCCGTTCGCAATGGAGCCGCACGAGACACACATGTCCTCCATGTGATCTGATCTTTTGTATGACGCGCTTCACAAACTTGTCATCTTCGCTCTTGCTGTAAACAAAGGTGAAAATTGTATCAACTCCCTCTCTCGCAGCTTCCTCTAGCATTTCAAGCCGATACTTGCTGGTGAGACGCCAGAAGGTCTTCGTCCCAAACTCGAAAATAGATTGAACAAATTGGATCGACACATGGTTGTGGAAAAGTTTGAACCCTGTCAGCTTTGCCAATTCAGTTGCGACTGTCAGCTTGCCTGATGCTGGAGGTCCATAGATGAAGACGAGTTTCATTCCAAAGACACTCTTTCTGGGGTTGAAATAAATAACGGCTAGAGTTCTAACATGAGGAGTTGAGTTTTGAGGTTCATTCTCTCAGGTCTCGGGAACTGGTACAATGGCTGGGGTCTAACGGATCAAGCAGTTCAACTCGCTGACAAGCTTGGATTCTGGGGCGCGGTGATCCCCGACCACTACATGTGGGCCGAAGCCTACGGGCAGCCGCAGAAAGATTCGACCTTGGAGAGTTGGATCGCACTCACATATCTCGCAGCCAAGACCCAGAAAATCAAGCTTGGAACAATCGTCACCCCAATCCCTTTCCGTCCACCAGCAATGCTGGCAAAGATGGTAGCTACAATGGACGTGTTATCATCCGGACGCGCAATCCTCGGCGTAGGGGCCGGATGGTCCCAGACCGAATTCGAAGGCTACAGCACATGGGACGACTCGAAGACACGGGTCGACAAGACACAGGAGGGTGTGGAGTTGATCCTCCAACTCTGGCAGAAGCCACAGGTTGACTTCAAGGGAAAATTCTACCACGCGAAAGGCGCAATTCTAGATCCTAAGCCGATACAGAAGCCCCATCCACCCCTGATGTTCGGAGGCGTTGGTACACGAATGCTCCAGCTCGCAGGCCAGTACTCGGATATCTGTCACATTCCGCCCTGGGTCCATGTGTCGACGGAGAAAGCGCGGTCGATCGTCAAACAGGAGGCGCGAAGATTCCATAGAGAGGACAAGATAGTTTTCGCAGCCGGGTCGGTCGCTAATCGTGACCCAAAGTTCGATTTGAAAGCGGTCGGGCAGGATGTGGAGAGAGCTGCAAACGATGGCGCCCTATACTACATCGCACCTCTCCACAAGACAGGCTTTCTTGACAACATGAAAGAATTCGCCAAGAACGTCATACCCTCTTTCTCAGGGCTGGACTAGGATAACCAGGCTGCAGATTCCCAGTGAAGCTGGGGACGCACTATCCGCATGGAGCATCGGAGAAGTACTGACGTGTAGGCTCGCCAAGAGAGGCGTGGTTAATCGCAATTTCATCCTTAGAACACCGCAGGAAAAATACGTCTTACGACAGGTTTCCCACGCTCATCACAAAAGCCCTCGCGACTTGAAGTTCGAGCTATCCTACTTCCACTATCTCAAGCAATCAAATTTCCCATACAATGTACCATCTGCAATTCCCACCAAAAATGGTGGGTTATTCGCAACTGTTCAAGGGCACTACTACTGGCTCTACAAGTTTCTCGAAGGCAGAGTCGTTGAGAGTCTCAACCAACCACATCTCGCACGACTCGCTCAGATGATGGCGCGTTATCACGCTCTAATCGTACGGTCAAACCTCCACAATGGAAAACCGGCCTCAGATCCGTACGGGAGAACTACCGCGTTGAACGAGATTGGAGAGTATAGGGCGGAGATTCTGCGAAAGAACAATATCGGTCGGCAGGAGAGAACGTTTCTTGACGAGTCCGTAAGGTTGACGGAGATATTGCGCGGCTTCGATGCCCGTCCCCGCTCAGACTTTGGACTGTATCCGATTCATAGTGACCTCATATCAGAGAATCTGATCTGGAATCAGGGCAAGCTAGCTGGGATTATCGACTTCGAGCACGTCAGCCAAACAAATAATCCAGTTGTCAAAGACATAGCTGTAGTCATGCAGTACTGCTGCAGAGATAGTACGGTCAGGCATCAGTTGGACCTAGGTTCTGCGGGGCGGTTTCTCCGATCATACAGGGAATCTCGTCGTTTATCCGCCGAGGAAGTTGCATTGATTCCAGATCTAATAACAGCGGGGTTCATAGGGGATTTTGTTTTTGCGTTTTGGATGCTAAGAAATGATCCGATACGGGCGAAACAATCAGAAGAGGAGGGTTATGGGCTGACCTTGGGTTCGAGAGCTGCGCAGTGGAGTCATACCAACAAAGAAAGGGTCGCCGCGCTCTTCTGAGTTGAGAGGATTACTGTGAAGATAGTCGTCATTTCTGATACTCATACAGACTCAATTGATGACCTGCCTAGGCGGGTCATCGACGAGTTATCGGGAGCTGATATGATTGTTCACGCCGGAGACTTCACGGGCAAACCGCTCGTGGACGCGTTGCGCAAGATTGGCCCCTTCAGAGGCGTCTACGGCAACATCGACGGACCGGATGTAAGGAGAGAACTACCAGAAATTGAGACAGTTCAGGCGGGGAGTTTCAAGATTGGTGTGAATCATCCAGCCGAAGGAGGATCTCCACACACCTTAGAGCAGAGATTGAAACCCAAGTTCCCCGGGGTCCAGGCCATTATCCATGGACACAGCCACCAGACGAAGAACGATTTCCGGGACGGTGTTCTCTGGTTCAACCCGGGCAGCGCCACGGGAACCTTTCCGGCCGGGCAGAAAACCTACGGAATTCTAACAATCGACAGAGACATGCACGGAGAAATTATCAGACTCTGACAAACCAATCCCAGCTGCTGATCGAACAAGGACCTAGGCTTCTCATCTATCGGCTTGGACGGCCTTCCTCGCGCAGGCGCCATATTCCAAACCCGCCAACCGTTTCTTCGGTCTCCACAGGGTTGTACCATCTCTTCCTCGGACCTATGATGGCTCGGAGCTTCCACCTCAGCGACTTGGGGACAGCATTGGCAACATCATGAAGCTTCTCGACTTTTGAAGATAGGTCAGATGCTTCTTGAGTAGTTAGGACACTCATCTCTTTCAGGTGATCTTTGATTCCTTGGAGGTTGGTGGTTACTGTGTACCAGAAGCCCCAGTCCTTTGACAATACGTGGGCAACTCGGTCCGTGCTAATGGTCTCGAGCCCTTCTTTCACTGTTACAGTGTGAGCCTTGAGGAGTAGCAGTGAATCAAGCATGTCCTTCTTGCTAAAAGACACAATCTGGAGCTTCTCCAGCAGGAGGTCGGAGAGCGGGATCGAGACAGCATCCACCGCCAGTCTGTTGCGGAAGTTGATAGGATGGTTTGCGGCCTTCAGCATGTCCCAGAAGACATCGACGTAGAACCATCCTTTGGAGTGGAAGTAGATTTGCCTCTGACTTGCTGAAGTCGACATCGTAGAGGGACGTTTGGAGTAGCCGAGTGATTCCATGACCCTCCTGACCCCGTCGCGAGACTTGTAGTAGGTAGCGAAGTCTATGTCGCTGTACTCTTGACCTGGCTCAGCAGACCTTCCTAGCCGCTTCGCGAATTCTTCTTCGTTAAGGCTGTGAATCTTGATCGCGAGCCCGCCGACCATTTTCAGCGGAACCTTCGTTTCTGAGGCGGCTCTGAGAATTGTCAAGGCTTCGTCTATGAATACTTGAGTGGGAACCTTACCAGCCCACTCGGCCGGCATCTCGGCTGGTCTCGTATCAGCCATAGACCTATTCGATCCATAGGATGACCAGAAGCTATCTTCTAAAGTGCAGGATTAGTTTTCGACACCTTCATGCGCTATTAAGCTCTCGACCTGGTTCGTACAAGGTTGTCGAGACTTTGGTTCCAAGAATCAGGCTCGAGGCGAGCAGTCTTGTGAACGAGTTCTGTCACGTTTCAGTTCTCTACTCGGACTGCTTGCCACTCGAACTGTCATCGGGCATGCTTGGGAATAAGGTCTACGTGTCTCGGAACTCTCATTTGAGACAGAATAGTATTCTTCGTGAGCTTCAGAAGGCACCCATATCTTCACGCTCCTGGTATGTTTTCGCCAGAGACTTGATGTGGGCTGGAGACTTGGAAGAGGTCGTATCGGACTGGAAGGGTCGCGAGCTGATGACTGATTTGTTTCTGAAATTCTTGTCTCATGGGTCTAACGGTTGGGAGCAAATATGGGACCTGACCCGACCGAGGTTGGAAGAATACAAGCAGAAATTCGGATCCGCATGGTCTCCGGTATCTGATTCAGTGTTGTCTCGTCTATCACAGCTCTCTAAGACTGAATGGACGGCGGATGAGATTCGCGTTCATCTTGTGGACTGTCTAAACGGCGGATTCGCTTGGCACGATAGTATCGCCTTCGCTACTTTGCCCGATATTGAGGTCCAGAAGAAATTCCTGGCGCACGAACTCTCGGAGCTCATAACCCCTACTCAGCTCGTATCAGAGGAGCTGGAAAGAGAGGGATTGGACCCGGGCGTAACTCACACCGTTGTAGACATGCTTGCCTACTTCAGTGTAAAGGACTTCATAGCGAAACCCGTGCATTCCAATGTCGAGAGAAAGGGAGTAGTGCCCAACAGGAACTACTATCCGAAGGTCGAAGAATTGTATTCAATATTCGAGGACTACTCGAAGAATCCTTCAGAGTACAACGATTTCGCGTCTCTGGTAGAGAAGATAGTTCTCAGATTGAAGAAATCGTGAGCGGTTATGCCAAAAACTCATCCTTGGGAGCTGGCGTGGAGAGGGGAGAGGTGGGCGGAGACTTCGCCACCACTCCCCGTTGTCGCGGAGTTCGCTGGGGATTTGAAACGTGAAGGCGCTAGGAGGGTTTTGGACCTAGGCTGCGGTGCAGGTCGTCATTCCATACTTCTCGGCAAGATCGGCTTTCAGGTTGTGGCTCTTGACGTCTCGGAAACAGCCCTCAAGACCCTTGAAGATCGGTTGAAAACTGCTTCCATCGGCAACATTACGCTCGTCAAGCATGAGATGCGGGGACTCCCATTCATCGACGGCTACTTTGATGGTGTCATCTGCACAAACGTTCTCCACCACGGCAAACTGGTCGAGATCAAGCAGGCTGTCAGAGAGGTTCACCGAGTAATGCGGAAGGGATCCTCAGCCTCTGTCATTGTCTTATCCGTAGCAGATTTCAGAAAAGGTAACGGCACGAAACTGGAACGCAACACCTACGTTTTCACCAAGGGAGAGGAGCGAGGAATAATCCATCACTTCTTCACGCGCGAAGAACTCAAATCTTGTTTCAGAGGGTTCAAGATCCTATCATTCAAAGAGAGATTGATTCCAGTCGAAGAAGGTGGAAACCGAGCCCATTTCCTGGTGAAGCTGAGAAAATCCTAGACTGCTTAGCCACTCTGCTGGACCCGCCTCGCTTTGTGAGCCGACATCAATCTGTCAGCATTGTCATACGCAAGTCGAATCAATTCTTTCGCGACCTCAACATCTCCCTTAGAGCGGATTCTGAACGTGACCCATCCGGCTTGAGGAGCAAAACGGTGCTGTTCAGCTTTACCCTCGTTCAGCATTCTCTCTTGGTCCTGTTTGCCGAGTCTGATGTCTAGATGTGAGGTCCCATGAGTATGCATGAATTCTAGACCCTGAACTTGGAACTCTGTGCCGCCAAACCTGTGTGAAGCCTTTGTGACATTCGGGAGTTGTAAAATCCAATCTTGAAGAGACTCGTTCAAAGGGAGCCTGTCTAGATAGAAAGCTGATGCCGATCTTACAAAGGTTTAACCAATTCGCCCTATGATCAATGCTTCATGTCGAGGCAGTGGACACTCCCAATTGAACTGCGAGAGTTCAGACCGGACGATTACGGGAAGTTGGCCCAAGTCTTCGGCTCGATCTTTCCCGACTACGACCGAACACCCGAGGAATGGAAGTTCGAAGATGAGAGCCTCGATAGATCCAAGTTCCATTTCAAACGATATTCATGCGAAAGCAAGGAATCCCCTGAACCTGTCGGGTTTGCTCAGTGTCAACATGTTCCCTGGATGTATCATCCGAAGAAGCTCTGGTTCGATATCTGGGTCGATCCGAAACATCAGAAGAAGGGCGTAGGGAGCGCGCTCTACGAGCGGTTGAGCCAGGACTTCAAGGACCTCGGCACAGTCACTTCATGGACCGGCGTGAGGGAGGACATGCCCTTTCCTATCAAGTTCGCGACGAACCGCGGGTTCCATGAGAAGATGAGAGCGTGGGAATCACGACTCAACCCAGCCACGGTCAATCTCTCAGCTTTCCAAAAATACGTGGACAAAGCGTCCCAGCATCAGATTCACTTCGTCACATTGGCCGATGAAATGAAGAGCGATCCTGAGTGTTACACCAAACTTCACGCTCTAGTTCAGGCGATCTCGGAAGATATTCCTCGGCCAGAACAGTTCACGCCAGTCTCGTTCGAGCAATGGTCAGCTTTCGAGATGAAGAGTCCCAACCTTGTCCCCCAAGGCTACATGATAGCCACGGATGGAGACAAGTATGTGGGCATGAGCACGGTGTGGAAGGCTCAGAAAGACCCCAAAGGGCTCTATCAGGGATTAACAGGAGTGATACGAGAATACAGGGGCCGAGGAATAGCAGTCGCCCTGAAACTGAAAGTCATCGAGTTCGCGAGGAACAACAAGTACGAGAAGCTCAAGACCTGGAACGACTCGACCAACGCACCCATGCTGGGGATCAACGTGAAGCTTGGCTTCCAGCGAGAGGTCGGCTGGATAACTCTCGAGAAGAACCTGGCATAGGATCAGAATGAACCCGAAGCTTCCAGTCCTAACCCTCAAAGGCTCACCATACCAGATAGGCTACAAGCACGGAAAGAAAGCTCGTCCAGAAATCGAGCATAACCTAGAGGTCTACTTTCGTCGATTCAAGAACGAAACCGAACTCTCCCATGATTTAGCTATCGGCCGAGCGGCAATGTTCCTAGAAGTGATCAACAAGGTCAGTCCAGAATACGCCGAGACGATGAGAGGTGTCGCCGCTGGCTCGGGCCGAGAAATTCTCGATATCACTGCGTTGAACGTTCGTTACGAGTTGATGTACAGTCAATTCTCCAAGATCGGACTGAAGCCCATGCCCAAGACTTTCGGATGCACAGCCTTCGCTACACTTCCAACAGCAGTCGAAAACGGACATTTGATGATGGCGCAGAACTGGGACTGGATACCCGAAGTCAAAGGAATCTTCCTAAAAGTCAAGAACGAAAATGGCCCTGATGTCTTATCGTTCACCGAAGCGGGAGTGGTCGGAGGCAAGATCGGTTTGAACTCTGAACGACTCGGTTTGCTAATCAACGGAATTGTGTCCAGCAAGGACGACTGGGCACGGCTCAAGAAACCCTTCCACGTCCGATGCTGGGAAATACTCAGGTCGAAAACTTTGGGACGCGCAGTCAAGGTCATTGCCCAGGGCCAACGGAACTGTTCAGCCAACTTCATCCTAGGGCAACAGAAAACGGTCGGATTGGGAAAAGTTGTTGACATTGAATCGGCACCCGAAGCAGTCTGCGAGCTTGGACCCGACAGAGGAGCGGTCGCCCATACCAACCATTTCTCAAACCCAAGAAAACTCGGCGTAAGACAAGTCTTGGACGAGGAACGGCTCTCGACGATACAACGATATCGAAGGATCCAGAAGCTCTTAGATGGAACGGTTCGAGTGGGACAAAAACTGAATCTGGCTACAGCTCAGAACATGTTGAAAGACCATAATGGGAAGCCCGAATCAGTCTGTCGGCATTCGAACCTAAAACTTCCTGAGTATGAAAGGTACGAGACGGTGGTTTCCATAGTAATGGACCTCTACAGCCAAAAACTGTGGGCTACCGTTGGGTCGCCGTGTACCGCGGAATATCAGTCCCTCACGCTTTGAGAATGTCCCCGAAGCAAGCTCGAACCGAATCATATTTCAACCGGCAAACCGTTTCGGAGTAACCACCTAGTACCATGCCCTCTGTACAAAAACGTCGAATCATAGAAAAAAAACGTAAACGTGAAGGACGAGGGAGAGTCTACCTCGCAGCCGTGGTTCTGATAATCATCGCTGTTGCTGTTGGCTGGTACGTCTACTCTGCAGCGACTACTCCCCGGCCAGATTTCACCGTCGCAGCGCCCACGGGGGTAACAATTCTCGCTGGCACTCCGACTAATTCGATAATTACAATCACCGCCGTGAACCAGTTTAGTGGAACAGTTCTTTTGACAGCAAAAGGGTCGACAGGTCTGACGGCAACGATAAGCCCTACGTCAGTGACGGGCTCAGGAACCGCTACGCTGACAACGAGCGCGGTAGCCAATGGTAGTTATACCGTGACGGTAAACGCGACAAGTGGAGGTCTGGTCCACTTCGTGACGCCTAGGGTAGCTACTCCGATCTACGCCAGACTCATCACCTCTGATGGAACCATAGATGTCGAGCTTTACCCTGCCACAGCGCCAAAGACTGTTGCTAACTTCGTTAGTCTTGCCCAATCGGGATTCTACACCAACCTCACGTGGCACCGAGTCGTCAAAGGGTTTGTAATCCAAACGGGCGATCCAACCTCAAAGAACGCAGGAGGCGACAACAGTACCTGGGGACAACACGGATCGTCACAAACAGTCCCTCTTGAGATAGATAGTTCCGTTCAGAATCTCGCCGGATCTCTCGGAATGGCACGTTCCACTGATCCTAACAGTGGCAGTTCCCAGTTCTACATCAACCTAGCCGACAATCATTCTCTCGACGGCAATTACACAGTGTTCGGCAAAGTAACCGCTGGCATGAATGTTGCTCTCACCATGGGAAATGTTCCAGTATATCCTCAGAGTAGTCAACCGATCAACCCCGTGTTCCTAACGAGTGTCACGATCCGATAACCCGACCAAGATTAGTTCAAACTCGGGCACGAAGTCGTCACGACCTAAGAATTGACGAGAAAACTTTCCCGCAGTAACTTTTCGCTTTTTCCTAGAGCTTTAGGGCCCTGCTGCCGTTCTGAGATAGTAAGCCCAGTAGCCCTTCCAACGTCCATATTTTTCTGCGATAACGTGGAGTCTTTGAGTTGTCATGGGTTTTCCGTAGACTCTGCCTGCTGCTGCGACCAACCGCTTCTCAACTATTAGTTTCTCCATTCTACCAAGACCTCTTAGGAGAATGAGTTTCGCGGAGAACTCCCCAATGCCCCGAATATTCTTCAACCATTCCTCGACTTTGTCATACTCGGCAGTTCTCAAGAACCTCTCATCGACATCGTTGAATGCCTTGACTACTTCGCCTAGGTACTCCTCTCGACGTTCATGTCTGAGTAGGGTCCTCAACTCTTGTTTGGGGGCTTCCCCTAACTGGCCAGGTTCTGGAAAAGCCCGGTATGAATGACCGTTTACTTCGAGGCTTGTGCCAAAGCGCTCCAGCAAGGCCTGCTTCGCTTTCCTCGCTGCGTTCAACTGGTTTCGTTGCGAGAGTACGGCCCAGCAAGCGCATTCGAAGGGAGTGAGGAACTTGACTTGGTGGAGCCCGTATAGCTTCTGAAGGATTGGCGCAAAGTTGGAATCGTTGATCGCTGTGCGGTAGAACTGATCCAGATCATCTGAGAGGCTGAGGAAGAACGAGATCCTATCGATCACAACATCCGTCAGTCCGTGAGAAAAGGGATGGTCGGCAAAGAGCTTGTACTTTAACCCCGGCATCTTAATCGTTCCAGTTGGGCTTAGCTGGAACACTATCGCACGACCACCAACCCGAACCGCCTTAGTCATCGACATCTCGCTCACAGTCTGGTCCTCCCTCATCGGAGGAAACATTCCTAGAAAGTCCAGCGATTTTGCAAAATCGAATGGTGGCGTCGGTCTTAGTGAGCCCTCTTCGGAGTATAGCCCCATGTCTAATTCGTCCGGTAAGAACTAATTGCACAATTGTCTACTTAGGCAGTGCGGAGGATCAAACTCTTTGAGGCGCAAACACGAGAGAATATCTGTACTACAGGTCGTCGACGATCCAAGGATAGTAGAGAATGCTTACGCTCATCAATACGAGAGTCTTGCAAGAAAGGTTGCAAATCTAGTTCACACAAGGAGTGGTAATCTTGCCGAGGTCGGGTGTGGGAAAGGCCAGCTAACCATTCCTTTGGCAAAGCTTCTCGCCCGCCACCATTTCAACGTAGTGGACACATTCAGTGGCGCCTACTCAGGGACTCGAAATCGGTTAAACAAAGCTCTCTCCAGAGAGAAGTTGAAAGGTCGGGTCGACGTGCACGTGGCAGACTACTTGGACTGGCTAGGGGAGGAACTCTCCGACAAATATGCGGGAGTAATATCAAGCGAGTTTCTCCCAGAGATCGATTCCTATGAGCTGTCCATGTTTCTATCAGAATGCCATCGCGTTGCGAGATCCGGTGGCCTGACAGTCCACGCATTTCTCTCGCCAGTGGCTAGAAACCGTCGACAGAGGTTGATGATAGAGGCGGATAGTGATCCGCGGTGGACAAAGACTCCTCCCAAGGAATGGTTCTCTCCTAAGCCTGCTCTTGTATTATCAGAGCTAAGACGGGTAGGCTTCCGAAATCTCCACGTTGAGAGGATCAGAAGCAATCTTATCATAAAGTCTGATGCAGTGAAAAACATCCTCCATAGCTGGGATGTTAGGAGCGCATTCTGGAAAGCACACAAGGCGCAGCTAGCGAGCGAGGGCTTGGAGGTTCCCGATTGGGTCATAGTCTCGGGTCGCAAGGCCTAAAGAACTTTGCTTAAGGGTCAAAGTCTCGGCGATTGGAAAGAAAGGAAGGGGTTCAAAGAAAGAAAGACGCTCGACCATCTACGCGGTCTTTCTTGTGTCGGTCTCTTGTGCTCGTTCCATGGTCCCGCCGCATCCGCAGCCGGATCCGCAGCAGCAACAACAACTCAAATCACGCTTCACCTCGGTTAAATTCACATAAGGATCGAGAGCGGGCTCTGCAATTGGCCTTACTTGTCGATCTAAACCATCTATTCTCCAGAATTACAGAAGTGCGTAGTTCCGAGACAGATGAGAGAGCTGTAAGTTAGTAGAACCAAGCCTAGTGTACCGCACGTCGAGCAGCACTCAGCTGGTGGAGGCAGGGATCGCATGTACCTCGACATCCGCGCAGCAATAGTGAATTCCACGCTTAGCGTGAGAGCCACAAGTCTACTGAAAATTCACATACTTCGCTGTTGCCGGTCTTGCACGATGCCGCATCTCCCGACTTGTCCCTAGAGATCCAAGGTATGATCCTTTCTCATTTCGATACTCCATAGCAGGGAATCTGTCACCGAAACCAGCTTCCCACATTCGAACCCAAGGAAATACGATTCTGTCGAGATCTCGATATCGAGCGCCAGGAACTATCCAAACAAGCTTTGCAATCGCCTCGCCTGATCGCGTTATGAATAACAGTCTGGTTAAGTGACCTTGAATGTGAAGCGGTTGAAATCCCGGTACCTCCCATTCAAGGAGTACGATTTTGCCAGAGCTTGTAAGTCCGGCCCGTCCCATCGAAAGATGAGAAGCAAATCTTATTGGGCATCATGATACGCAAACAATCCTCCGTCTCCTGATTCTGTTCTTTGCTGAAGTCCCAATTTTCGAAGGAGCTGAGCGACGGATATCAAGTGGGATCCAGGAGCTTAGATGTCAGTTGAACTGCGCTTCTAAACTACCATTAGCTCAGAGAGGTGAGAATCGTGCTCGTCAGTCCAAAAAATGCCGGGCAGTGAGCAAGCCGAAAAAAGGGTGAGGTTCCAAGGGGGCTACGTGCCGTGGGGCAGTGTTTCAGCTATGGTGTTTTGGCACTGGTTGGTCCACAACAACCGCAGCAACATCCACCGCAGCACGCACAAGAACTCTCCGAGCACTTCACCTCCGTAAGTAACATTAGTTACCAAAGTGAAGTATTTAACTCAGGAAGTACCCAAACGGTAACCGGGTTACACGATGGTAAGGACGAAGGAAGGAGAACCCTGTTGCACATGCCCCTGCCCATGCGAAGGAATAATCGAGATCATCGGCAAAAAATGGGCCCTCTGTGTCCTCGCGCTATTAGGAAATGACGGGACTCTCCGCTTCAACAAACTGGCCGAAAGACTTCCAGGGATAAGCGCGAAGACATTGACAGAAGTTCTGAAAGACCTTCAGCGAACCGGGCTGGTTAAGCGTCAAGCTTTCGCCGAAATTCCGCCGAGAGTAGAATATCATCTAACCAAAGAAGGGAATGAGTTGACAATGTTGGTGGCCCCGTTGATGGTTTGGGCTGACAATAGGACGGGGCTTGTTATGCTGGAATCTTAGGGTTCTTGATTCTAGACTCGACAAGTTTTCCAGCTCGTTCCTCAAGCTGAGCCGCTTCCTTCCGCAGATCAGAGACTTGTCTTGAGACCTTTTCCACATATTTCTGATCATCAAGGCTTGCAAGGTTGATCAATACATTGCTTGCGGCTCCTTCAACAGCCGCACGTGCCGCAGAGACCGCTGTGACGACATCGGAGAGCGCAATGGAGGACCCTTTCTCTGCCACCTCGTGAGCCAATCGGAGAACTCTGACCGAGCAGTCGAGTGTTGAAAGTGGTATCTCGGATGCCTTGACGGTTGCTTCCTGTATCGCTTTCCTACGAGCCTCAGGCTGGTCCTTCGAGATCTTGAACGCTTTCATCACAATGTCAAAGGCTTCAGTGTCCTCTACCACGAGGCGTAGAAGCTTCTGGCGAAGAACCTCACACTCCTCTACTACCTCGTTGAGTCTTTCTGCACCGGATGGCGCTTCCTTCTTTCCAAGCGTTATGCGGGCAACCATGCAGAGAAGCCCAGCTGCGAGTGCTCCCATGTATGCGGAGACGCTTCCGCCTCCTGGAGTTGCCTTCTTGGAGGCGACCTCCTCGCTGAACATGACCAAGCTCTGGTCAGTCAGTGTAGAAGGCCTAGGAGCGAAGAGTCTGCTCTCCAGGACTTGGTCTCGGCTAAAGTTCTCCAGCCGCAAATAGAACTCTGCGGAGTCGACAAGGGAATCCACAGGCGCGAGCCCAACTATCTCGCTCCCAAGAACAGGGACCCCGTAGCGATCGGCAAAGAGCTTGACCAACTCGTAAGCCTTGAACAGTTGGCTCTTGTGATAATTCGTCAGGTTCATCGACACCTGAACTATTCCCCGCTCTTTCAGCTCGAACCCGAGGGCCTTCACGAACGCAAGGCCACCGTCTTTTGCTCGGAGTTGGTGGGCGATCTTCTTCGCGATGTTTAGGTCGCTTGTTCCAAGGTTGACGTTGTAGGCTATCAGAATCTCTCGAGCACCAACGGCCGTCGCGCCTGCAGTGGGATGAATCTTCTCGGGACCAAAGTCCGGCTTCTTCGCAGGATCCTTGCCGATCTTATCCCGGAGACCTTCAAACTCTCCCTCACGGACGTCAGCGAGGTTCCGTCGTTCTAGGGTAGTGGCAGCTTCCTC
>Ga0209237_1000035_pt1 | contig 54730 bp, 55 predicted proteins | sample GraSoi013_1_40cm_2_FD_185820 | JGI IMG/M metagenome (GOLD analysis project Ga0209237, IMG submission 185820) | Grasslands soil microbial communities from the Angelo Coastal Reserve, California, USA - Sample 10_02_2013_1_40cm (SPAdes) (version 2) | ecosystem: Environmental > Terrestrial > Soil >...
CCGATTGCTTCGAGGTCAGGTCGCCGAAGAGGCTGTTCACCCAGATGCTCGACGGCAAGACGCTGAGCGGAAGTTCCCGTTTCCGGATCAGCTCCGTCGGCCCGCGCTTGTTGAAGTCCTTGAACAGGTCCCGGGTGCGTACCTCGTCGAAGGCAATCACGCGGAAATAGCCCCAGCCGTCCTGGAAGATCGCCGGAGGCGCTTCCACGGCCTCGTGGGGTTCCCACACGTTCCATGGGCTGTCCCAGGTGGCGCACGTGCACTTGAGCATGAAGATGCGGGAGTCCCCCGCCTCGGCCCATTGATCGATGCACTTGCCTGCCTTCCGAATCTCTTTCGCGATTTGCTCGAGCACGTTCTCGTCTCGGGTCGGCACCTGGATCATCTCGCGGTTCCAGATACACCACATCGAGATGGGAAGGCCGGGATGGTGCGCGGAGATGGTCATGAACGGGTAGTCGTACTGGGTCCGGAACGAGATCTCCCAGAGGCTCATGGACAGCCCATGACGTTCGAGGGGGATATAGGTGGTGCCGTCATTCGACGGCCGCCAAGGGCGGGTCAAAGAGGTTCGTCGCGGGGGCCTTTTACCCGTTCGAGGTACAAGACATGTATCTGATCGCACCAGACAGCACACGGATTTGGACGGACAGCAACCGCAACTTCACCCTCCGGGAGTACAGCCGCCTCGAATACGGCCGCTCGGACGTCGGGTGGATCCTCGCGTCGGTGAAGGCCTCCCGGCCTGCGCCGAAGAAGCGCGCGACCCGATCGCTCAGGTTGCGGCTGCGGTACTTCCTGAACTCCTTCCGCGGTTTCGCCGCCTTCGATGTGCACGGTCACGACGACACCCAGTGCCCGTGAGGCGGCGGCGCACCTTTTTATCGGACGGCCCCGTCCCTGGAATAGATGGCGGAAGTCACGATTCGCTATTGCTCGCCGTGCCGCTATCTTCCGAAGGCGATCCAGGACGCGGACGCGATTTTGAAGGAATTCGGCGAGAGCCTCTCCGCACTTCGCCTCGTCCCGGGCGACCACGGCGTGTACGACGTTGCGGTCGACGACACGGTTGTGTTCTCGCTCGAGAAGACGAACCGGTTCCCCGAGTCGACCGAGCTCATCCAAGAGATCCGAGCTCGGATCAAGCCGCGCAAGGCTCGTAAGAAAGCGTGATCCTCGCCTTCGGGGGTCTTCACCGACCCGTCACTTGAAGGCCGTCTATGGCGGGTCAAAATCCCTCATCGACCGCGTCGCTCTCCATTGCATGTTCGGAACCACATATCCGATCCTTGATGCGAGCGAACTTGTGAACGAGGACGTCCGGAACCCCGCTGTGGCGGAGTACGTCCGGTGGGAATACCGTCCCGCCGACCGATCGAGCGTCCTCCGGTCCATCCGGAGACGCCAGGCCCCGAAGCCCCGTCGCGTTCGGGTGGCGGCTGCGACGCGCCTCGTGCGTCGGCTGCGGGCCTGGGTCAACGCCGTGCGGGCCACACCCGGTGGGCCGATCGAGTCCGGTCTCGTGTACCGCGCGACGTGCCGCGAGAGGATCCTCTAGGTTCGCGGTTCAGGCCGGCGAATCGATCGAGAGGACGACCTTCCCGAATTGCTCGCCCCTCCCGAGGTACTCGTGGGCCTGGCGGGCCTGCTCGAGCGGGAAGATCCGGTCCACGACGGGCTTGAGACGGCCCATGAACACGAGCTTCATGACCTCCTCGAACTCCCGTTGGTTCGCCATCGTCGACCCGAGCACGGAGAGCTGCCGCCAGAACAAATATCGCGCGTCCAGTTCGAGCATCGGACCGGTCGTCGCTCCCGGGACCACGATGCGACCACCTTTCCGGAGGCTTCGTACGGAGTCTTTGAAGGTCGCCTCGCCGACGTGGTCCACGACGACATCGACCCCGCGCTTCCCCGTGAGCTCCCAGATGGCCTTCGACCATGGCATCGCCTTGTAGTTGACCAAGACGTCCGCGCCGAGCGCCTTCGCCTTCTCGAGTTTCGCGTCGCTCGAACTCGTCGTGAAGACGGTGCAGCCAGCGAGCTTCGCGACCTGGATCGCGGCCGTCGACACGCCGGACCCGGCCCCGAGGATCAAGACGTCCTCTCCAGGTCTCACCTTCGCGCGGGTGATGAGCATGCGCCACGCGGTCATGAACGCTAAGGGGACCGCGGCGGCCTGGGGGAACTCCATGTCCGTCGGGATCGTCAGCACATTCCGGGCGGGGACCGCGACCTTCTCCGCGTACGTCCCGGGGAGGTGCTCCCCGAGAATCTTGTAGTCCGCACACTCGGAGTCCTCGCCCCGCAGGCAATACTCGCACCGACCGCACGAGATGCCCGGGTTCACGACGACGCGGTCGCCCGCCTCGATGTCCGTCACATCGGAGCCGACCTCCGCGATGTCGCCGGCGGCGTCGCAGCCGAGGATGTGGGGGAGCGTCAGCTTGAGCGTCGGGATGCCGTCGCGGACCGCGAGGTCCAGATGGTTCAGCGAGGCCGCGTGCACCCGCACGACGACCTGATCCGGACCGGGGACGGGGTCCGGATGGTTCCGATCCAGCTCGAGGACCTCGGGCCCGCCGAAGCGGGGCACGACGACCGCCTTCAGCGTACCACCTGCGCGACGGCGGCGAAACGGAGCGGTCCTAGATAAGGGCCGCCGTCACCGCACGTTGTAGCCCTTCGACTGGAGCAACCGCACGACGTCCTTGCGATGGTCGCCCTGGAGGACGATCACGCCGCCTTTGCCGGAACCGCCCGTGGCCAAGCCTTTCTTCAAGTCCCGGGCGAGCTTTTCAGCCTCATCCGGTTTCGATTCCAGGCCTCGCACGACGGTCACGGCCTTCCCGTAGCGGCGCGTGTCCATCTCGACGGACAGCTGGGTCGTCTCGCGGCCCAGGTCCTCGCAGACGCAGATCTCCTTAGGCAACCCGCATGTCGGGCAGATCCCCGCGATCAAGCCGCCTCCAATGGCGTCTCCTTCTCTGCCAGGGATTCCTTCAGTAGGCGATAGTGTTTTCGGATGGTGACCTCGCTGACGCCCGTCAGGCGGGCGATCTGGGCTTGCGTCAGCGGCACCCCCAGCTCCTCCGAGGCCAGATAGAGCGCCCCTGCCGCAATGCCGACGGGCGAGTTCGCCTCGAGGACCTTCGAGTCTTTGACCTGCGACACGAGGCCGAGCGCGCGCTCTCCGACCCGCGGATCGAGGCCGAGCTGCGACGCGAACCGGGGCACGAAGTCCTCCGCGCGACTGGCGCGGCTGAACACGCCCAGTTCTCGGCTCACGACCTTCGCGGTCAGCGAGATCCGATGGACCGTCACGCCGGTCGCCTCGGCGAGTTCATGCAGTCCGCGGGGCGCACCGAGTTGCTTTGCCGCGAGGTACACGACCGCCGCGACGATTGCATCCATGGAACGTCCGCGGGACAGCCCCGCCTCGATCGCTTTCCGCAAGATGATTGCGGCGCGCTCTCGGAAGGCGGGCGCGAGACCCAGGCGGGACGAGAGGCTGGACAACTGCGCCAGGCCGGGGGCCAAGGCGCGTTCTGTCCGGTCATACCGAGTCCATTGGCTGACCCGGCGCAGGCGGTTCAGAGCCGCCACGCTGCGTGCGTCGATCGGGTTCCCCTTCGCATCCCGTAGGCCGTTGCCGACCATAGACCCGAGCCCTTTGTCCGGCGCCATCACGGACGGCGGAGGACCCGCCCGGATCCGATCATCGCCTTCGAACGTGGTCCAATCGGGGCCCTGATCCACGAGGCTCTCGTCGACCACGAAGCCGCAGTTGTCGCACACGCGCTCGCCGCGGACCGGATCGACGTAGAGGGCGAAGCTGCCACAGTTCGGGCAGCGGGCGGGATCCGAACCCGATGAATCGGGCTGGAGCTCCCGCTTGAATCTCACGTCTCTTGCGTTCGTCGATGTAAACTGGCTCATTGTGTCACCTCGCGAGGAACGGAATTCATGACCCAGCGGGTCGCCCACCGCTCGAGATCCCGAATCGCCTCGAAGAGCGCCGCGCCTTTCGGCGACAGGCGGTACTCGACCGCGACCGGCCGGTCCAGATGGACCTTCCGCTCCGCGATCCCGACCTCCTCGAGTTCCTTCAACGTCTTCGTGAGCGAGCTCTGGCACATGCCCGTCGCCACGCGCAGCTCGTTGAAGCGCTTCGGTCCGGAGAGGAGGCTGTGGAGGACCGTGAGCTTGAGCTCGGAGCCGATCACCTCGAAGGCGACCATCGCTCCGCAGCCGGGTCCCTCGCAGGGGCTTTCCCTCTCCGCCATGACTTCGCATCCTTGCACTATATAATGTGCGCCCGGGCTATAAGTAGTTTCGTTTCCGTACCACGTTTCGAGTGAGAACCTAGTTCGACTTGAAAACGGGTTGAGCGCCGGTGGCTCAGACCCACCGGGTGATGACGACCTTGCTCTCCGTGAAGAACCGGACCGCGTCGCGGCTCTGCGGATGGAGGTCCCCGAAGAACGAGTTCTTCATCCCGCCGAACGGGAAGTAGGCCATCGGGGCGGCGACCCCGACGTTGATGCCGATGTTCCCCGCGTGGACGCCGTGCCGGAAGTCCCGGGCGTGCTTCCCGCTCGACGTGTAGATCGTGGCCGCGTTCCCATACGGACTGGCATTGATCAGCTCGATAGCGTCGTCCAGCCCACCAACCGCGAACAGGTTTGCGACCGGGCCGAAGATCTCCTGTTGAGCGACCGCCATCTCCGGCCGGACGTCATCGAGGATTGTCGGGCCGACGAAATAGCCGTCGTATCCGGACACGCGGACGGTCCGGCCGTCCAATGCGACCTTGGCGCCCTCCTGCTCCCCACGGTCGATGAAACCGACGATCCGGTCGCGATGGCCCGCCGAGATCACGGGGCCCATTTGGACCGTCTCGTCCAAGCCGTACCCCACCTTGAGCGCCGCCGCGGCCCCCGAGAACTTACGGCGAAGATCCGCGTGGACGTCGCCGACGCCGACCACGACGGACCCGGCCAAGCATCGCTCGCCGGCGCAGCCGTAACAGGATGACACGAGATTTGAGACGACCTTGTCGAGCTTCGCGTCCGGCATGACGACGAGCACGTTCTTGGCGCCGCCGCCGGCCTGGACACGCTTCCCCGAGGCGGCCGCCTTCGCGTACACCGTCTTCGCCACCGCACTCGAGCCGACGAACGAGACGCCCGCGATATCCGGATGATCGAGGATCGCGCCGACGGTTTCTTTCGCTCCGTGGACGAGGTTCACGACCCCCGCGGGGAACCCCGCGCGATGGACGAGGTCCATGACCCATTGCATCGCGGTCGGGTCCTGCTCGGACGGCTTCGCGATCCAGCAGTTCCCCGTTGCAACGGCGTACGGCCAGAACCAGAACTGCACCATGACCGGGAAGTTGAACGGGCTGATTCCGGCGAACACCCCGAGCGGCTGATACAGGACCTCCTCGTCGATCCCAGGGCCCGCGCCGTCCTCGAGGTTGTATCCCATCATGAGGCTCGGGATGCCCGCCGCCACCTCGACGTTCTCGATGGCGCGGCGGATCTCGCCGCGCGCTTCGTCGATCGTCTTGCCCATATCCTGCACGACGACCCGCGCGAGGTCCTCGGAATGCTGTTCCATCAGGTCTCGGAGGAGGAAGAAATGGCGAGCGCGGTCCAATGGCGGCGTCTCCCGCCATGCATCCCAGGCCCGGAGGGCCTCCTGGACGGCCCGGTCGACGTCGTCTTTCGTCGACAACGGAACGCGGGCGATGACCTGGCCGGTCGCGGGGTTCGTGTCCTCGAGCCACTCGGTCGTCTCGGGCGTCCGCCAATCGCCGCCGGCGTAGTTCTTCAGATCCCCGTAGTGGGACTTGACCTCCGGGAGCAGCGTGGTTCCGCGGACCATCCGCACCTCAGGCCGCTTTCCCGGCGAGAGCCAGGTCGAGACTGTCTTCGAGCAGGTCGAGCGCCTTCGCCATGAGCGGGAGCGGGATGTTGATCGGAGGGAGCAACCGGATGCAGTTGTTGAAGAATCCCGCGGTGAGGAGGACGAGGCCATTCTTCAGGCCGGCCAGCTGGACCGCACGCGCGAGTTCCACGTCCGGCTCCTTCGTCCGCCGATCCTTCACGAACTCGAGCGCCCACATCGCACCGATCCCGCGGACCTCGCCCACGCGGTCGTGACCGTCGAAGATCTCGTCCAACCGCTTCCGGATGAGCGCCTCCAGCTTCTTCGTCTTCGGAAGCGCCTTCTGAATCACATCGATCGCCTCGAGCGCCGCGGCGCAGACGACGGGATTGCCGCCGAACGTGCCCCCGAGGCTCCCGGGTCCCGGCCGATCCATGACCGCAGGTTTGCCAGTCACCCCGCCGAAGGGCAGGCCGCCTCCGACCGCCTTCCCGCTGACCAGGATGTCCGGCACCGTGTTCCAATTCTCGATCGCCCAGAGCTTCCCGGTGCGGCCCATCCCTGCCTGGACCTCGTCATCCACGAGCACGATGCCGTGCGCGTCGCACAGCTTGCGGAGGAGCGGGAAGAACTCCTTCGGCGGGACGATCATCCCGCCTTCCCCTTGGACCGGCTCCGCGAGGATCGCGGCGACGCGGCCCGCGACCTCCGGCTGGTTGATGAGCCGCTCGATTTCCTCGACGCGGGCTTTCGCGCATTCCGCGGGCGGAAGTCCCTGCGGGTCGCGGTACGGGTACGCGTAGTCCGCGAGGATCACCTCCCGGACGAGCGGACCGAACCCGTCGCGGTACGGTTTGTCCTTCCCCGTGAGGCTGATGTCGAGGAGCGTGCGCCCGTGGAACGCGGTCTTGAAGGAGACGAGCCACGCCCGCTTCGTTGCGGCGCGCGAAATCTTGACCGCGTTCTCGATCGCCTCGGACCCGGAGTTCAGGAAGATCGATTTCGTCAGTCCGGGCGGGCAGATCTCCGCCATGCGCGCCGCGAGGTCCGTGTACGGCGCGTAGGTCGCGACCATGAAGGAAATGTGGGTGAGCCGGTCGAGTTCGTCTTTCGCGGCCCGAATCACGGAAGGCGGACGATGGCCCGCGGTCTGGACGCCAATGCCGCCTCCCAGGTCGATGTACACGTTCCCGTCGGCATCCTGGACGAACGGTCCTTCCGCGGCCGTCACGTCGATGGGGAGGGCGACCTTGACGGCGTTCGTGATGAACCTCTCCTTTCGCGCCATCGCGGCTTTCGACTTCGGTCCGGGGGGGACCGCGACAATCTTCGGTCCGCGGAGATCCTTCGGTGTGCGCTTCGCCATGGTATCGTGGCCCAGGCGAGACCGGTACGGCTCGCCGACGAAGAGGGATTGGGAGACGGGAATATAGGCTTTCCATGGCTCGGGCGTGCGGATCAGCCGGACGCCTCGACCAGCCGTGCCTCCCGGAGGACGCGGAGGTGCTTCACCCATGCCGACCGGCCCCAGAAGTAGTACACGACGACCACGAAGGCGATCGTGGGCAACGCCGCGGAAATCGTTTCCCGCAGGGTCGGGAAGCCGAACGCGATGATCCAGTACAGGGCGGTTCCGCTGAGGAGGGTCACGACCGCGGGCCAGTTCCATCCGCCGCGGTACCAGTAGTGGCCACCTTGTTGTGCGAAGAGATCGTCGGAGTACCGACGCGCCTTCACGAGGAAATAGTCCACCAAGGTGAGGGTCCACAGCGGCACGACGATGGCGCCCAGGAAGTCCAGGAAGAAGATGTACGTGAAGACGAAGTTCGTCTCGAACAGCGGGAGAAGGGCCAGCGGGACCACGATGACCGCGGAGAGCAGAAGGAGCCTCCGCATCGATACTTTCCACCGCGTCGCGATGTTCGTAATGCCGAGCGCGGACGCGTAGATGTTCCCCGCGTTCGTGGAGATCGTGGCGAAGAGGATGATTAGGTACGCCCCGACGCCGAACCCGAGCAGGGTCGCCTTGTAACTCGGATCCGAAATCGCCGCGAAGTTGACGGCGCCGGGAGGGGCGGTGACCAAGAACGCGACGGTCATCAACGCGCCAACGGAGAAGAACCAGTACTGCGCCAATGATGCGCCCGCGAACGGTCCCCAGGTGCCGGCTTTCTTAGATCGCGCGAAACGGCTGAAGTCGCCGATGAACTCCCACGTCCAATTGTAGGCGATCAGCAGGTCGAGCAGGAGCGGGAAGGTGAGGGTGTACGTGAATCCGGTTCCCAGGGCCCCGGCCGTGAACGTGAATGACAAGGGTCGCGCGGGCCGCCATGCCCAGAGTTGTGCGAAGTCGAAGTCCTTCAGCACGATATACGACGCGTATGCGCCCAATGCGACGAGCGCGACCGTGGAGACCCAGTTCAGATATCGAATCGCGCGATGCCCCGCGGTCGCGAAGAACCCTTGCAGAAAGCAGATCAGGAGAATCGAGGGGATGAGATAGTAGTTGATCGGAAAGCCCGCGGGAGTGTGGAACGCATCGGGCCAGCCGAGGGTGAGGTTGAAGACGAACGACATCGAGATTGCGGCGATGAACACGTTCACCGCGGCCCATCCGTACCCGAAGAAGAGGTAGAAGAGGGAAGGCAACTTGCTCCCGCGCAAGCCGAACGCGGGTCGAAGGAGGGACACGGAGGACGCGCCTTTGTCCGCCGCGATGTAGCCGATGAGGGCCCACGGGATGAACGTAATCGTGGAGACGAGGAAGATCAGCGCGAACGCGCCAGGCAGGCCGTACGCGCCGGTCATGTAGCCGCCGTACAACCACGCCGCCGGCAACGAAGCGGCGGCGAACCAGAGGGCGAACTGATCCCAGCCGGTGAACGCGCGGGCTTCGGTGGGTACTTGGTCGGTCGCCTTGTACTCGGCGACGATGACGTCGAGGCCCCGGAAAACCTTCACGCGCGCGACGCATTCCGCAGGGCTATTTGAGGATTCTCACGGAAGGCTCAGCCGGCAGGGATCGCGGGGAATTCGATCGGGACCGCGGTCCTGGGATCGCGCCGCGGGAACTCTTTCACGTAGGCGCCGTAGTAGGGAACGCGGTTCGCGACGACCTGTCGGAAGGCTTCTCGAAGACCGTCATCATCCAGGCCGCGGGTCGAGATCAAGTCGTCGTTGCGGTTCAGGCACCCTTTCAATTCCCCCTGATGGGTCACGCGGATCCGGTGGCAGTTCATGCAGAACTCCGCGTTGTACACCGGGTCGACGACCTCGACCTCGGCGCCGTTGAAGAGGTAGATCCGGCGGTGATGCATCTCGCGCACCAGGACTTTGTCGGCCCGACTCTCCAGCCATTTCTTGAGACGGTCGATGTCGACCATCCAATCCTGTTGACCGACGAGCTCCGGCATGAATTGGATGAGCTGGAGCTTGAGCCCATCGCCGTCGGAGATGTACTCGATCATCCGCGGGATGTGCGGGAGCGTCTGCTTGAACACGACCATGTTCAGCTTGACCGGCTTGAGGCCGACCCGGAGCGCCTCCTGGATCCCGCGGAGGACCGGCGCGAGCTCGCCTTTGCGGATGTCTCGGAACGCCGCAGGATCGAGCGAATCGATCGAGACGTTGACGCGTTTCAGGCCCGCGTCCCGGAGGCCCTCGGCCCGTTTCGCGAGCATCGAGCCGTTCGTCGTCATCGAGACGTCCGGAAGCTGGCGGACCGAACGATCGATGATCTGTTCCATGTCCAGCCGGATGAGCGGTTCGCCGCCTGTGAACTTCACTGAGCGGATCCCGAACTCGCGGGCGACGCGCAGGAGCCGCTCGATCTCGGCCACGGACATCTCGTCCTCATGGGGCATCCGCGGCTTCAGGATCGGACCGAGGCCCTCGTCGTGGCAATAGATGCAGCCGAAGTTGCATCGCTTCGTGACGCTCACGCGGATATCCGTGACTTCGCGTCCGAATGCGTCGACGAGCATGAGCCCTCATGGGAAGGTGGCGTCGCGGTAAAAAGATGGTGCCAACACGCAGGGAGTTCGCTCGACACCGGCTCCGATGCGTCCCCTCACATGTTGCGCTCCACCGCTTCCGAATGTTTTTATAGGAGGGTCTCGTAAGCCGCAATCAGCCCACATCGTCTGAATTCGCCTGGTGACGGTTTTTCCGGCCTTTGCGACTCGGCGGCTTGTGTCGGCAGAAGTGAGAACATGGAAGACAAAGCAATGACTAAAGTGAAAGACCTGACCCCCGCGTCCAAGCAAGTGAATGTCTTGGTCAAGGTCGTCAGTCTGAGTGAAGAGAGAGAGATCACGTCGAAGTTCGGCGAAGCGAGAAAGCTCGTCGAAGCGACGGTAGGCGACGAGACCGGGACCGTCCTCCTGACCCTGTGGAACGACCAGATCGGGCAGATCCACAAGGACGAGACGCTCCTCATCGACAACGGCTACGTCACCCTCGTGCGCGGCCACATCCGGCTGAACGTCGGGAAGTACGGCACGATGGCGAAGTCGGAGCAGCTGATTGAGAACGTCAACACGGCGCTCGACGTCAGCGCGGTCGAGTACGAGCGCGAGCCGCGCTACCGAAGCGGTGGCTACAGCGGCGAGCGACGGGAGCGCAGCGGCGGCGGAGAGCGGCAGTTCGAGTTCGGGACCTTCAGCGGGAACCGCAGCGGTGGCAGCAGCAGCGGCGGCGGCCGCGACCGGGACCGACGGGACCGCGGACGACGCCGGTACTGATTGACCTTCACCTTTTCGTCTGGCCTTCCGGCCAGGCCTTTTTCATTTTTCTGACGGACCGGCGGAACCGCTGGCCGTTTTTTCCGTTCGCGATCGCTACGAATCCGAATGGACCGGATCATCGGCGCCGCGGAGGCCTTCGCCCTTCCGGACGCTCCGGCATCTGGTAGATCCGTTCAGGCTGGCGTACCGCGAGCCGGCCGTTCCAGAACGCGCGCGCATTCTCCTCCGTCACCTCGACGTGCAGCACGTCGAGCTTCGCCTTCATGAGGTTCCGGAACTTCGCACGTTTCGACTTGTTCTCTTCGTTCCACATCCGCGTGAATTGCTGGTCCTTGTCGTCGGCCATCGGTGCCACCGCCTCAACGCTCGATGAGAACGCGGGCCCAGGCCGTGGAGGCCGACTCGGTTCGTCATGGGAATTGGAGGACGTCCGTCGCGAGGAACCGCGGACTCATAAGGCTTTTCTTCGAAATTCGCGGGCGCCCGCTCGAGTCAATATGTGAACGTCACGATCAGGTCGTCGGCGACGGACTCAATCCGGTATGACGTGAGCGGGAACTTCGCGGGGAGCTCCTTCGGCTGGCCCGTCTGCAAATCCCACGATCCGTTGCAGTCCTTGCATGTGATCAAGAGCTTTTCCCGGTCGACGAGGCCGTCCGTCAACATCGCCCACTTGTACGTGCAGGCGGCGTCGACACAGAAGAAGCGGTCCCCGAGGCGGACGACGAGGATGTCGTACCCCATGATCTCGAAGTGCTTCTTCCCGCCGTCCGGGACGTCATCCACCTTGCACAGATTGACGTCCGTGTCCATTGGGCGAGGCGAACCTCCTCCGGGCCTTAAGAGTTTGGGGACGTGATGAGGTCCTCGCCACAAGGTCTGGGGCCAGCGGTCGCGGTGGTGTGGACCGACGCATCCGTACCTCTAAGTAGAGGTATACAAGGAACCTGGGCGATCGAGTTGGGACGGTGGGCCGGCTCACATGCGCGCGAACATTGCGGCCATGTGTTTCGAGCCGCCGACGAAGTCCTCCATGCGGAAGTGCTCGTTCGGCGCGTGATAGTTCGAGCCGTCGTACGAGACGCCGGGTCCGGAGATGGAGGGCACGCCGACCACTTCGTTGAAGAACCCGTGGGTGGAGGCGCCCGCCGACCACGGCCAGACCTCCGGCTCGCGTCCGTATGCATCGACGGATCCCTTGATCGCGGCTTTCACGACCCGGGCACTCAGGGAGATGGCGGCCGCCTCGAGGGCCTCCTTCGCGGGGCTCAGTTCGATGTCCCCAAAGCCCTTCTCAATCAGGTGATCCCGGAGCTTCGCGAACTGTTTCTCCTGCTTCATGTTCGGGACGAGACGGAAATCGATCTTCGCCTTCGCCACCGCCGGATTCACGGTCTTCGTGCCTTGTTCGATATACCCGCTCACGAAGCCGCAGATCGTGCAGGTGGGTGAGTAGATCAGGCGTCGGAGCACGTCGAAGTCGTTCCCGTCCCCCACGAATTCGGAGACGCCCCAGAACTCCTTCAGTGCATCAGCCTTGAATGCGCTCGCACGCAGGTACCGCAGCTCGCGGGCGGTCGGACGCCGCGCATCCTTGTACCAGCCGGTCACTTTGATCCGGCCCTTCGCGTCCCGGAGGGTCATCAGGGCCTGGATGAGCCGCCACGCCGGGTTCGGGGCGATCGCGGCATACGAAGAATGCTGGTCCACCTTCGCGGTCCGGCTGGTCATCTCGACGTACAGGATGCCCTTGCATCCGAGCTCGATCTTCGGGGTCCCCTCGTGGAGATGGTCACCGCCTTCGATCGTCGCGCCGTCCGCATGCAGGATCTCCTGGTTCGCGCGGACGAACGATCCGAAGTGCGGGCTCCCGACTTCCTCCTCGCCCTCGACGACGAACTTCAGGTTGATCGGCGGCCGACCCTCGACGCCTTGCCATGCCTGGACCGCGAGGAGCTGCATGATGAAATTGCCCTTCGTGTCCGCGCAGCCTCGACCCCAGAACTTGCCGTCCTCGATCGTCGGGTCGAACGGATCCCGCTTCCATTCGTTCAGCGGGTCGACCGGTTGGACGTCGTAATGCTGGTACATGAGGAGCGTCGGCTTGCGCTCGTCGACGATCATCTGACCGAAGACGACGTTCGGCCCGCCGTCCGTCGGATATTCGCGGGCCTCGAAACCGTTCTCGACCAGCAGACGACGGACGAACGCCGCGGTCTCGGGTTGGGCCCGCTTGTGGGCCGAAATCGTGGGGAACCGGACGTACTCCTTCAGAATCTCGAGCGCCTTGCCCGCATCCGCCTCGACGCGGCTCAGGACATCCGTGAGGGCCAAACTTCGCACCGCCGCGGGAACGCCGGCAGGACATAAGAACCCGATGCGTGCATCGGTGCTCCCGTCCAACCGCGAGCCGATCCCGCGAAAGGAATAAGACCACGAACGGGCTGCGCATCCCGGCGAGACGATGGAACTCATGAAAGGGGTGCACGTCATCGAGACCTATGCGACGACCACGTTGCTGGTCGACGACCGTCTCGTCCTGATTGACACCTCCGCGGACGCCGATGGCGGGAAAGTCCTCGACTACTTCGCGAAGATCAAAGTGAAACCGAAAGACCTGTCGACGATCTTCATCACCCACACCCATCCGGATCACGTCGGAGGGCTCGCGGCGATCAAGCACGGCTCGCCGGCGAAGGTGGCGTCCTCGCGAATCGAAGCGGACTTCATCGCCCGCAAGCGCGTGTACGACGGTCCACCGGGCGTCCAACGGCACCCAGGCACGCCCGTCGACGTGCCCCTGGACGACGGGCAGATGCACGACGGCCTCCGGGTCATCTTCACGCCGGGCCACACCCGAGGGAGCATGTCGCTCCTCGACGAGAGCCGCTCGCTCTGCATCGCGGGGGACGCGGTGAACAACGAGTCCGGCCTGAAGCCCATGCCGGACCAGTACAACGTCGACCCGAAACAGCACCGCGCATCCATCAAGAAACTCGCCACGTTCCATTTCGAGAGCGTCGTGATGGGCCACGGCACCCCGATCGTCGGCGGGGCGAGTGCGAAGATCGCCGAATTGGCGAAACGCGTGTGACGAACCCATCCGATGTCAACTGCTGACAATCACGGGCAGAGGTTTATGAAGGGGCGCGGTTCATATGCGCGTCCAGCCCTCGAAATCGCGGAGGCTTCCCCCTGTTGTCGGCCCGATTGAGCGCGATCGCCCGGCGGCTTGCCGCCATCGTGGCGGTCCTGGTGATGGCGGGCGCCTTCGTCTCCGGCGCGGTGGCGGGCTCGGCCCCGACCGCGACTGCGGTGGCTACGAACTTCCCCGTCCACGCGGAGGTCGTTCCAAGCGATCCGTTCTTCGTGGACCAATGGGGCCTTCAATCGATTGGGGCTCCGACCGCGTGGAACGTGAACCTCGGGAGCCATTCGGTCCTCGTGGCGGTCGTCGACACGGGCGTGTGGTGGACCCAGCCGGACATCCAGGCGAACATGTGGACGAACACGGCGGACGGCACGCACGGATGGGACTTCGTCGACGGCGACTCGAATCCGATGGACATCGATCCGTCCGGCACCTACCATGGGACGGGGGTCGCTGGCGTCATCGCCGCGATCACGGACAACGGCCAGGGAATCGCGGGGACCGCGCAGATCAGCGTGATCGCGCTCCGGGCCCTTGGCTCGAACGGTCAAGGCTCTTCCCTCAACACCTCGCAGGCGATCCGCTGGGCGGCGGACCAGGGCGCGAAGGTGATCAACCTCTCCCTCGGCACGAACGAGACGTTCGTCGGGCCAACGGACATCCAGCTCGCCGTCAACTACGCGTGGTCCAAAGGCGCCCTGATCGTCGCCGCCGCGGGGAACTCCGGCACGTCGACACTCGACTACCCGGCCCGCCTCGCCAACGTCGTGTCGGTCGCCGCGATTGACGAGTCGGGCACTCGGGCTTCGTTCTCGAATTACGGCCCCGGGCTCGACCTCTCCGCGCCAGGCACCCGGATCGTCACGCTGAGCGGCGGGAACAACCAACCGAACAACGTCCACTACCTCCAGGGGACCTCATTCTCCACGCCGTTCGTGACCGGCGCGGCTGCGTTGATTCTCTCCGTGGACCCGACCCTCACGAACGTGGAGCTCTGGAACATCCTCAACAGCACCGCCGTCCAGCCGGCGGGCGCCCAGCGGCCGTACAACCCGAACTACGGCTGGGGCGTCGTGAACGTCTGGAACGCAATCAACGCCCTGAGCCAGCCGTTCATCTCCGTGAACTCGTACCCCTCCTCGGTCTCCAGCAGCTCGACGTTCGGGGTGACCTGGTCGATCCTCGGACCGACCGGAGTCGCTGTGACGGACACCCATGTCCTCTGGGGAACTGTCTCTGGGAGCCTCGGCAATGCGAGCGCGGTCCAGTCCGGCCGGACGCATGATTCGTTCACGGCAAACGGCTTCTCGATGCCCTCGGGCGCAGGCGCCATGTACTTCAAGGTCGTCGCAACGGTGAATGGGACAACCTACACGTCACGGGAGTACACGGTTACCGCCTCGAGCCTTCCGGACTTCCTGTTCGTCCTGTACCAGCTCCTCGCCTCGAACCTCCTGTACCTGGCGTTGTTCATCCTCGTCCTAGCGGGAGTCGTGGCATTCATCCCGCAGCGCCGCGCCGCCCGGGCCCGTCGCGCGGCCGCCCGGCCCCTGACGTTGTACCCGCCGAGCTACTATGTCCAGGCCGCCCGACCGTCCCAGCCTCCACCCGTACCACAACCCACTCAAGTCGCCCCGTGGATCGAACCTCAGATGGCGGGCCCGCCGGCCGCGCCCACCCAGATCGCTCCCGCGGCCCAACCGGTCGCGTCGATTCCAATGGCGCAGCCTACCACCGTCAAGAAGCGCTGCCCGAGCTGCGGGACGATGGTCGCCGCGGACAACATGTTCTGCTTCTTCTGCGGGAACCGGTTCCGCTGAGCGATCAACGACGTTCGAGCGGGTTCCGGTTCTGGCGGTCCAGAGGAGGTCGCCGCGACCGCGGCTACGTCCCGTGCTTATAGAATTCGTACGCGGACATTGGCTTCGCGTAGTCGACCCGCCACGTCCGGTCGACCGGGGCCTTCCCCAGAGCGCGGGCCATCTCCCGCACATGAACCGGCATCGAACCGCAGCACGAGCCGATGTAATTGATGCCGGCCGCGCGGGCCTCCGTCGCGAACGACCCCATAACCTTGCGGGAGAGGACGAGGGTCTCGGTCTCGTACGGGAATTCTTTCGTCGCAGTGAAATCGGGGATCCCCGGCGGCGTGCTGTACGCGGTCGGCTGACATGCGACGAACCCGGTCACCGCATGGCGCATTTCCCGCGCGAGGGGGAGGAGCAACAGGGGATTTCGGAGACAATTCACCCCGACGATGTCTGCGCCGGCGTCTCGCAACGCGCGGGCGCACTCGGCCGGCGAATGCCCGTCATAGGACTTCGGATCCTTGTCGAACGACATCGTGACCATGGACGGCATCCCCGTCTTCTCGATCCGCTCCATGGCGAGGAGGGCTTCCCCAAGCCAGGAGAACGTCTCCGCGATCACGAAGTCTGGGTGTTCCTCGAGCTGGGCCTCCAGCTGCTCGTCGAAAAGCCGACGCACCTTGTCCGAAGATCCCGTGTCCTTCGGGTCATACATCCACGTCAGGCTGAGGTTCGCCGCCACGAGCGCTCGATCGCCGGCGACCTCGCGCGCGAGGCGGACCGCGGCGCGGTTGATGTCGCGCACCCGGTTCGCGTACCCGACCGTCGCGAGTTTCTCTTTGCTCGCGTAGAAGGCGAGGGACTGCAGGACCTCCGCGCCCGCGTCGAGGAACTCTTGATGGAGCTCTTTCACCGCGGCCGGATGCTCGAGGACGACTTCCGGCGTGAAGGGCCCAGGCTGAACGTAGCCTCGTTTCTCTAGCTCGAGCAGGTAACCGCCATCACCGAGGACGACGCCCTTCTCCAACTGCTCGAGGATGCCCTTGTCCCGGGAATTCTTACGCCGGCCTCCCCGACCCTCGGCCACCTCCGCAGGAAGGGGGACCGCAGCTTATAGTTTGATGGAGGCGCACGGAGCGACGCCACTAACGATACGTAGGTGTCCCGCACTCCGCGGAACGTGGACGGAACATGGGACGCCATCATCGTCGGCGGTGGTCACAACGGCCTCGTCTCCGCGGGGTACCTCGCCAAGGCCGGATTGAAAGTCCTCGTCCTCGAACGACGACGAATCGTCGGAGGGGCCTGCATCACGGAAGAGGTCTTCCCCGGCGTCAAGTTCTCGCGGCTCGCGTATTCGGCGGGCTTGTTGCGGCCGGAGATCATTCGAGACCTCGACCTCGCGCGGTTCGGTTACGAGGTCCATGCGTTCGATCCTCAGTTCTTCCTGCCGTTTCCGGACGGCGACTCGATGCTCTTGTGGAACGACCCCAAGAGGAACGACAAGGAACTCGCGCGCTTCTCGAAGAAAGATGCCGCGGCCTATCCGAAGTACGTGGCCTTTTGGACCGACGTGATGGAACTCATCGAGGCGATGGTCCTCGAATCCCCGCCGCCGCTACGGGACTTGTTGGGGATGTTCAAGGGGGCGGAAGCAGAGGAGCTGGCGAAGCGCCTGCTCCTGCAAAGCGCTGCGGATCTGCTCGACGAATTCTTCGAATGCGACGAGGTGAAGGCAATGCTCGCCACCGCCACGACGATCGGCCTCCCCGCCGGGCCCAAGACGCCCGGGACCGCCCTAATGCTCGGCCACATGCTGCTCCACGAGATCAACGGCGTCAAGCAGACCTTCGGATACTCGAAGGGCGGCATGGGCGGCATCTCCGCGGCGCTGGCGAAAGCGGCCGCCCATCACGGGGCCACAATCCAGACCTCGACCGCGGTCCACCACATCCTCACGAACGACGGCAGAGCGACCGGCGTCGAGCTCGAGGATGGGAAGCGGGTGATGGCCCGGGTCGTCCTCGCGAACGTGGACGTAAAGACGACGTTCGAGAAACTCGTCTCCCCGGACGCGGTAGACCCTGAGTTCCTCGCTCAGGTCCGCCGCATCAAGGCGACGGGCGTGGTGACGAAGGTGAACTGCGTCTTGAGCGAGCTCCCGGATTTCACGGCCCGACCCGGCAAGACGGTCCAGCCGCACCACCGAGGGTACCTGGACATCTGCCCGTCCGTCGACTACCTCGAGCGGGCCTGGGACGATGCGAAGTGGGGCCGGCCTTCCGCCGAACCATTCCTCGATTGCGTCTTGCATTCCGTGACAGACCCGAGCCTCGCGCCACCCGGAAAGGTCACCCTGTCGATCTATTCCCAATACTCTCCATACCGACTCCGAGACGGACGCTGGGACGATCGCAAAGACGAGGTCGGCGACACAATCCTGGAAACCCTCGCGCGGTTCGCACCGAACGTGACTCACTCTGTGGAAGCGCGCGAGGTCATCTCACCGCTCGACATGGAACGAGAATGGGGCCTCCCGGGGGGCTGCATCTACCAGACTGACATGACCCCGGACCAGCTGTTCTCCTTCCGACCGGTACCCGGATGGTCCGGCTATCGGACGCCCGTTCGGGGGCTGTACCTCTGCGGGAGCAGCGCGCATCCCGGCGGCGGCGTCACCGGGGCACCAGGTCGCAACGCGGCGATGGTCGTCCTCGAGGACTTCCCCGGACTTCGGGCGTGATCGGAACCCGCGAGGCTTTTCGTCTGAGATTGCCATGCCCATCGGGATGACGGCGGCGCCGAACGCGTCGAAACCGCTCCGAATCGTGGGACCGACGACCGACGAGCCGTGCGATGTCTGCGGCGGCCCGACCTTCGAGCGGAACTGCAAGGTCATCTGCCTCCGATGCGGATACACGAGAGACTGCAGCGATCCGTGAGTCGCGCGGCTCTCCGCCGGTTTCGACGGTTGCCGGGAACTTCGTCATTTGACGGATAATCTCACGACAAAAGCTATAACCCCGCGCTCGCGTCCGCAGGGCTCGCCCATGGCCGAGGGAGATGCGATCACCACGCGGACGGACTTCGTCCGGCGGGCCATCCTCGAACGACGCTACGAGCCCGATGCCGCGTACGCTCAGGACCTCCTCGCACTCGAGCGATTCCTCTCGAGCCGATCGGTCGGCATGGCCGAGTCGTTCGCGCTGTCCAATCTCTTGAGCCGGTATCCGCGGGAAGCCGAGGCGATCGCCAGGGAGTTGGGAGTCCGTCCGTTCGTTCCGCTCGAGGATGAGCGGGTGACCGCCCTGGTCGACGAACGGCTGCGCCTCGCGGAGAGCCGCCATCCGCTCCGGCGTCTCCGACCCTCGGATCCCGTCAGCTTGTTCGAATTCTGATCTCGTCTTCGTGGCGTTTCGCATGGTCTCCATCGTCCATCCGAACAGGCTCGGGCCTCGTGCTTGCCATCGGGATGGCGGCCCTTTGTCTGACACCTTCGCGCCGATGCGCGAAAAGTCAATGTCCGACATCAACATTATTAAGTACAGCATAGACAAATGGGCCGTGGCTTGCGGCGGCTCATCCTAGCCGAGAAATTCAGCGCTGCCCGCCGCTTGGCCCAAATCCTGTCAGAAGGGATGGCTGAGAAGGTCCGGGCAGACGCCTCCAGCTACTTCACGTTCTCGTCCGCCGGGGACGAGGTCATCGTCTTTCCGCTGCGTGGCCACATCGTCGAGATCGACTATCCGGAGTCCGTCCGGGACTGGGTCGGAACCGATCTGGATGCCCTGGTCGACATGGAACCGGTCCGCCTGGAAGCGCCTCCCGCCCTGCACGATGCGCTCCGAGGTCTCGCGGACTCGATTGACGAAGTCGTCCTCGCGACGGACTACGACCGAGAGGGCGAACTGATCGGCGTCGAAGCGCTCGAAACCCTCCGCGCACAGCATCCGAAGCTCCCCGCCCGACGCGCGCGGTTCAGCGCGATGACGACGTCCGAAGTCCGTCGCGCCTTCGCGAATCTCGTCGAGCCCGATTGGGCGTTGGCGGAGGCCGCGGCGGCGCGGCAGCGAATCGACCTCGCGTGGGGCGCCGTCCTCACGCGATACTTGACCGTCGAATGTGGCTCCGAGCGGCAGGTGCTCTCCGCGGGTCGCGTGCAGACGCCCACCTTGCGCTTGGCCGCGGATCGGGAACGGGACCGGGAAGACTTCGTGCCGCGTCCCTTCTGGAACGTCGTGTTGGTTGCGGGCGACCCGTCGTTCGAGGCGACCGCGATCGGCGGGCCTTTCTGGGACGAAGGCGGGGCGAGGGCGCTCGTCGCGTTGGCGGGTCTTGGGGACACCGCCATCGTCGAGCAAGTCGAGCGGCGCGATCACCGCGAGCCCCCACCCGCTCCGTTCAACACGACCTCGCTCCTTGCGCAAGCCTCCCGGATGGGACACAGTCCGTCCCGGGCCATGGCGGCGGCCCAAGAGCTGTACGTCCGTGGCGAAATCAGCTATCCTCGGACCGACAACACGGTGTACCCGCCGTCGCTGCCCGTCCGCGAGATCCTCGATCGGTTGCGGAAGTCCCCCTACCATGCGTACGCGGCACGCCTCCTGGAGCGTCCGGAACTCGAGCCGAGCCGCGGGCCGATCCACACGACCGATCATCCGCCGATCCACCCGACCGCTGCACCCGGGAAGCGTCGACCGGGAATGCGGGTGACGGTCTACGACATGATTGCCCGCCGCTTTCTGGCGACGCTGTCGCCTCCGAGCCTGTCCACGATCACGGAAGTCCATCTCCGGGTCGGCGACACCGCGTTCGCAGCGGTCGGTCAGTCGATGGTCGAGCCGGGGTGGCGGGAGATCCTACCGGACGAGCATGAGGTGGCCGCGCTTCCGGACGTCCAGCAGGGCCAGGAACTCATCGTCCGCGAGGTACGAGTCGTCGAAGATCAGACGACGCCGCCTCCGCTACACACGCAGGGGACGCTCCTCCTCACGATGCAACGGCTCGGCCTCGGCACGAAATCGACGCGTCACGAGATCCTCGACCTCCTGTTCCGCCGGCAATATGTCGGTGGCCGTTCGATCCGGACCACGGCCGCGGGACGCGCCTTGGTCGACGCCCTGACGATCTACGGTCCCGACGTCACAGATCCGGAGATGACCCGCCACCTCGAGGACCGGATGACCGCGATCGCCGAGGGCCGCGCGACCCTTGCGGAGGTGGTCGACGAATCGCGGCGTGACTTGCACGAGGTACTCGCGGAGCTCCGAGCGCACCAACCCTCGTTGGTCCGGTGGCTTCGGGACGCGACCTTCTTGGAGAAAGACTACGGACCCTGCGATGCGTGCCCGGATGGCCGGATGGTGCGCCGACGCGCTCGGAACGGCTGGGCCTTCCTCGGATGCAACCGGTTCCCGGCGTGCCGAAGACGATTGCGACTCAGTGCCCTCGGTCAACGGCTTCCCTGGGCTGAACCGGAAGCGATCCCCGAGGCGATGCGGACCCCGCCCGCGACCCCGGCCACGTGACCGGCGGGCGACGATCAAGGGGCCTATTTCATCATCATGGCGGGCTTCATCATGCCCTTGACTTCGCGCGCCGACATGTCCTGCTGATGTGTCTCTTTCGCGTGCATCTGCGTCATCTTGACGATCTCGTTCTCGCTGTGGCTCTGCATCATGAAGCCACAGTCGCACTGAACCATTTTCATGTCCATCATGTTCGAAGGCATCGAAACAACCTCCCGCCTCACCCCAGGCAGGATGCGCTCGGATGATTCAGGGGCTATATGAACGCTCGCCACAAACGCTGATGACCTCCGTTCGGCGCGAAGCCTTGATGCGATGCCGCGATATCCGGATGGGGGCAGGCGATGGTCTTCGTCCGGGATGTGATGACGCGCGACGTCATCGTCATCGACCCGGATCGCACGGTCCTCGACGCCGCGAAACGCATGGCCGCGAAGAAAATCGGAGGGCTCGTCGTCGTCCAGCACGGCCGACCAATCGGCCTGATTACGGATCGCGACATTCTGTGGCAGGTCACGTCGAAGGGGAAGAATCCCGCCAAGGTCCTGGTCCACGAGGTCATGACATCGCCGGTCGCCACCGTGAGCCCGCTGACGACATTGCGGGCCGCCGCGCGGGTGATGCTGGACAAGAAGACGCGATGGATCGTCGTCACGCGCCTCGACAACGTCGAGGGCATCATCACGGCGAGCGACTTGACGTGGGGTTTCCTCGAGACCTTCGCGCGGGCGTCGAAGCGAGGCATCGCGCCGAGGTAGGTGGCCAACCTCTCATCGAGGAAGTAGCCAGAGGAAGAGGTACGCCCGGACGATCCCGCCGATCAAGTTGGCGAGGACGAAGTGCCATCGACCGATCGCGTGACCTTCCTCGTTCAGCAGGGAATAGAAGTAATTCACCGCGGTGTCGCTCATGAACGGGATTGCGAGCAGGACCGCCAGGCCGATCGCTCCGGTCCGCCGGACGAACGCTTCGAGGAGCTTCAGGACCCGCTTGCCGATCGGATGCCGGTCCATCCAGCGTTCGATGTACGGGTTCACCTTGTTCCCGACGAAGAAGACCACGACGGCGCCGACCGCCTTCCCGAGCCCGAGGGCGATCGCCTTGAACGCCGGATTGATTTCCGGATACAGCAGGAGGAGCAGCTCGACCGGGATCGGCAGGACGACCGCCGCGGCGATCGCATAGAGGAAGAGTCCGAAGAGGTAGGCGACGACGCCGGCCGACTCCAAGCCGAGTTGGAGCGCGGTGAACGTGAGTACGCCGATGTCGGACCCTCTCTCCCTGAGACAAACGGTCTCTCGGCGCCTAAAGGCTTCCGGCGGACTACCGACCGAACGCCGGGAGGGAAATCCGCTGTTCGCGAGCGCGGGCGAGGAGTTTGGCCCAGGTGAACTCGGCGAGCCGACGGGTCTCCGGCGGCGAGAGCGTTTCGTACCGCAGCCGCCGTATCGCGTCGCCGACCGCCCCATATCGACGAATCTCGATGAAAGCCCGCCGCCCGGTCCTCAACACGTGACAGTTGAGGTCGAAAAGGAGACCCATCGCGCCCCCGGAGTACCAGATAGCCATCTCGCGGGCCTCGTCCGCATCATTGGCGTCGACTGCGTTCCTCAGCTTTCCGAGATCCTCGTATGTTTCGAGGAATGCGCGTCGCGCGGCCTGTCGGAATTGTTCGCGACTGGGGTGCTTAGCCTTTTTCTTCAGTCGGCTTAGAAGTCCTGACGGATCGTACAGCGGTCGCATCGACTGCCATCCGCCAAGTGCACCGTTCAGGTCCGCCCGGGATCCCATGACCTCCGCCCTCGCTTCTGCCGGGGTCTGCTGGAGAATGGTGACGAGAATGCCTGTCCGCACGAGATGACGGATCGTCAATCGTTTCTTTCGCACTACGACAAGCAGGTCGACGTCTGAATGCGCGCGATCTTCACCTCGCGCAACGGAGCCGTATAGCCCGACCGCGACGAGATTCCGACCCTCTCGAAGTCGCAATTGAGCCCCGATCAGCTTGGCAAGCTCAAACCGGCGTGAAGTCGCCATTCATGAGCGCAATCGCAACCGAAGTATGAGGATTTCCACCCGAGCGTACCCTTATCGGTCCGGACCAAATCCCGTTCCCATGATGCGCCTCACCACGATCGCTCTGGTCGTATCCGACGCGAAGAGGTCGGCGAAATGGTACACCGAGAAGCTCGGGTTCGAGATCCGAGATCACCAAGGCCACTGGATCACCGTCGCACCGAAGAAGGAGAACATCGCGTTCCACCTGTGCGAAGGCCTCCATCCCTTGGAACCGGGGAACTCCGGGATCTCCTTCGTCGCGAAGGACGTCAAGATGGAGGAGCGGGCCCTGAGGAAGGCCGGTGTCGAGTTCACGACCCCGACGACGACGGAAGACTGGGGGACATACGCGATGTTCAAGGACCCCGACGGGAACGAGTTCTGGCTCATCGAAGAATGAGCCTGGTTAGCCGCGGCGCGACAGCCGCTCGCGGATGAACCCCGCCGTTCGCGCCGCGAGGGCCATGATAGAGATCATTGGGTTCACGCCCGGCGCGGTCGGCAAGAGGCTTCCATCGCCGATCCACAGATTCCGCACATCGTGCGACTCGCCCGTCGGTTTCGCAGCCGATGTCCTCGGGTCGGTTCCCGCCCTAGCGGAACCCATCGGATGGGCGGAGAACAAGGCCACTCCGTTTTCTCGAATGCCCAGACGGCCCATGCGGTCAATGAAGGCGTCGAACTCCGCGCCGCGAATTGGCTCCCTTCCGTCTCCGACCGAACACTCTCGAAGGTGCAGGGACCCCATGCGGAGAGCGCCCGCCGCGCGTAGAATCCGGGCCGCCTCCTGCAATCCGTGGGTCAGGTTTCGACGGTCGCGCGAGGAGAGGTGGTATTGGAGGAGCGGTTCGCCGCGGGCGTCGATCGTGACACGACCTTCCGCGACATCGCGCACCAGAACAATCGTTGACGCGGCCCGGTCGAGCCGACGCATCGCGTCCTTGTGGGCCCGTCCTCCGGACCATGGAATCGCGAGCGCGGACAATCCGGGATGGCCGGGTGCGCTCTCCAACCAGGGGCCGTGGTGGCCCTCTTCGGATCCTTGGAACCGGTGCACGACAATCGTCTGCATCGGTCCGCTCCACATCCGGATCGGGGCCGCAAATTCTCCGAACAGGGCGGTCGTCGGATCGAGGCGAAGCCCGAGGCCGACTCCCGAGGACCGAATTCCAGACCGCAACAGGAGCGCCGGAGTCTGGATCGCACTCCCTGCCGCGACGACGGTCCGGGCCCGCACGTGCACGGGGATGCTATGGGCACCGTTGCGGAACGTGGCCTCGACGCCCCGGACTTCGCCGCTCTGGATGATGAGATGATCCGCTTTCGTGTCGAACAGGAACCGGGCCCCGGCGCGGTTCGCGTCCGGGAGATACGTCACGAGGGAGGATTGCTTCGCATCGTAGACGCAGCCGAAGAAACAGAAGTCACAGCGACTGCCGCAGCCGTGCGCGTTCCGGGGGATGACGTCGTAATCGATGCCGAACCGGTACCCGAGGGCCTCGCTCCCGCGGCGCAACACATCGTTCGAGGGATTCACGACGCTCTCCTCGACGTTCACGTGGAGGCGGCTCCACACCTCGTCGATGAACGAATCGAATGCGGGCGAGGCCACCCCGGTCATGCCGGCCTCCCGTTCCCATTCCTCTCGGGCCCAGCGCGGAGGCTTGAGGCACGTCATCCAGTTGATCGTCGAGCTGCCGCCGGCGGTCTGACCCGCGAGCACACTGAACGCCAGGTCTGTCGTCGTCAGCACGCCGTGACCTTGAAACATCGTGTCGTACGCCTCGGCCTCCCGCTGTCGGAAGGTGGCCGCGGTGCGATACGATCCCGCCTCGAGGACGATGACCCGGTATCCGGCTTCGGCGAGCTTGGCGGCGATCACGGAACCGCCGGCGCCGCTGCCCACGACACACACATCGGCGTCGAGGGCCGTCTCGCCCGTCGGCTTCAGCGGCTCGATCCGCACCTCCGATGGATGGCGCGCAAGCGGCGACTCGGCCGACGGAGGACCGGCGTATCCGATCGACGGCCAATTCGGGTTCACGCCGCCGTCGAGCACTTTTGCATAGGTGAGGAAGAGGACCAGCCTCTTCACGGCATGAAACCCTTGCCGTTTGATGCCAAGGCGACTGTGAGCCCATCCCAGGAGGAACCGCTCGCGGTTCGCTTCGCTCTCCGTGGAGAAGCGCCTCGGCGTCCCCGAGAGAAGCAGGTTGGCCATCGGACTCTCGACGGTCCGGAGTAACCGACGGAAGTCCGCTCTCTGTTCCGGCGAGAGGTAGCGCTCGATGATCCGTGCGACGTCCTCGTCGACCGCGAGATCGCTCGCCTTCCGCCCATAGAATCCATCCGAATCTGGACTCACCGCGAGGGAGGGCACGAGGGTGTCGGCCAGCACCCGGAGGGTGTGACGCTCCTTCGATGAAAGCGTCTCCGCGTCCATCGGCCGATCGCCCCCTTCGACACCGGTACGGAGGAGCGCGCTAAGGTCCCTTCGCCTCGCGACGAGCGTACCTATTTATTCGCGGCCCGGCTAGGCGGCGGCAGGGGCGATGACACGTCCGAATACGAGGGTCTTGCGAAGAACGTCGTGCGTCGAAGCTTGCACATCCAACCGAAGGAGAACGTGATCGTCGAGTGCTGGAACCACGGCCTCGACGCCGCGAAGGAGATCGTGTATCAGTTGCGAGCGGTCGGCGCCCGGCCGATGCTCCTCCTAGAGGATGAGGAAACGCACTGGCGATCCGTGGAGGACCTCCCGCCCACGAAGCTGGGCCAAGTCTCCGCCTCGGAGTGGGCGGCTCTCTCGAAGGCGGACGCGTACGTCTTCTTTCCGGGCCCCGCCGACATCGCGCGGTACCGCAAGAACATGGAGAAATCCCAAGCCGCCACCTCGTACAACTCGGATTGGTACCGCCGCGCGGAACGGGCGGGCCTCCGAGGTGCGCGGGTCCTCCTGGGCTACGTGAGCCGCGAACGGGCGCGGTCGTACGGCTTCGAGTTCGACGCGTGGCGGGACATGATCCTCCGTGCGAGTTCCGTGGACTTCAACGCGATTTCGCGGAAGGGGAAGAAGCTCGCGGGCCTGCTCTCGAAGGATGCGGAGGTCGAGGTGAGCGCACCGAACGGCACGCGGTTTGTCTGCGAATTGAAAGGCCGCGCCGCGCAATCGGACGACGGCATCGTCGACGCGCAGGACGTGAAGGACGGCGAGTTCATGACGAACGTCCCGCCGGGATACGTGATCGTGTGCCCGGGCGAGACCTCCGCGGAGGGCGTCGTGCAATTCGACCGGCCGGTGCCGTACCTCGGGCTTCAGGTGACGGACGTCGCCTTCCAGTTCAAGGATGGCAAGGCCTCGTGGAGCGCCGGGACGAACGAGGAGTCGATCCGGGGCCAATACGACCGGGCGACGGGCGCGAAGGACCGACTCGGTTGGCTGCAGATCGGCCTGAATCCGGCCGCGAGCTACGGCTTCCTCCAAGACGACCTCGTCGCGGGGGCCGTCGAGATCGGCATCGGCGACAACTCGGAGTATGGCGGGAAGAACAAGTCCAATTTCGGATTCCAGGGCCGCCTCACGAACGCGACGGTGCGTATCGGGAAGAAGATCGTCGTGGACAAGGGACGCCTCGCGGCGTGAGGTCCATTAGGCGGACATCCATCGCCGAAGATCCCCCGCGGATGAGCCGTCGGCCGCCCATTCTCAACCGCGCGACCCGGGACCCTTAGCCTTAAGGCAAACCGTCGACCTGAGAGCGCTCAACATGGTTCCGACCTCCGTGGACCCATCGGCGCGGGAGTCTTTGGACGACCTGCGCGATCACGACCGCGAGGTCCTCGAGTTCCTCTCCCATGACCCGGATTCCCAAGTCGCGTTCCAGGGCCTCCGACGTCGCCTTGGCATCCATCCGGAGCAACTTTCCCGGGCGCTCCATCGACTCGCCGACAGTGAGCTCGTGGAGCGGACGGACCTCGGGTATCGTGTCTCGCGACGCGCGCTCGGCTTCTTCAGTCCGATTTCCCTGAAGCCCGCCGGGCCTGCCGCGACGATTCTCCAGACCTCGCTACCGGCCCATGTCGACTTGCGGGGACTCGTCGGTGCGCTCCGCGGGACGTGGATCGGGCCGCTACGGTGGTACGGGTTTTCGGAGGCGGACGAGGGCCTTCGGCTTGGTTGGGCCCTAGAGGACGACAGCATCGGAATCGAAATCCTCGTCCGGCCAGGTCAGCTCACAATGACCGCGAAGGTGGACTCGCCAAGCCGCCTCGACGAGGCGACACGACTCGGCTACGAGCTGTTCCACCACGTCTCCCGAGAGATTTCCTCAAACACGGATCGCGGAATCAGCGCGTGAGTCGATCGTCCCCGATTCGCTATCCGAGCCGGGCCTCCTGCCGTGTGACTGACAAATCGATATTCGAGTCAACATACCCGACCGCCCACATAGAGGTCCGAGGTTCAACATGACCACGACAGTGGGCATACGAAGCAAGGACGGCGTCGTCCTCGCGGCGGACAAGCGCGCCTCGAAGGGGTTCTTCGTCGGATCGAAGGTGGTCCAGAAGATCTTCTCCCTCGACGGTGCGACCGCGGTGGCGATCGCCGGTGCGATGTCGGATGCGGAGTACCTCGTGAACCTGGCGAAGGCCGAACGGCGGCTCCTCGCCTTGCGTCGCGGCTACCCCGTCTCCGTCAAGGAGAGTGCGAAGCTGATCTCGAACATCGTCTACTCGTCGATGAAGAGCTACAACCCGTTCTACGTGGAGCTCGTTGTCGCCGGGGTGGACCAAGACGGCCCGCACGTGTACACGAGCGACATGAGCGGCGCGATCACGTCTGAGGACTTCATGTCCTCGGGGAGCGGTTCGCCGATCGCGTACGGCGTCCTCGAGCAGGGATTCCGCAAGGACTCCTCGCTCGACGAGGCGAGGAAGCTCGCGGAAGCGGCCGTGCGCGCGGCGATGGAACGCGACCCCGGCAGCGGCAACGGGGTGGACGTGCTCGCGATCCCGAACGGGCACTCGCTGGAGATGAACTGAGATGGCAACGGAAATGGGACGGATGCCGTTCTTCTACAACCAGGAAGGTCGGCTCGTCCAAGTGGACTACGCCCTCCAGGCGGTCAGCCGTGGATCGACGACGCTCGGCCTGAAGACGAAAGACTTCGCCGTGCTCTCGAGCCAGGTGAAGCCGACGCGGCCGCTCATGGAGCCCGCGGAGAAGGTCTTCGTCGTCGACGAGCACATCGGGGCGACGGGGAGCGGATACATCGGGGACGTGACGACGCTCCTCGACCAGCTGCGCGTCGCGGCGCAACGCCACCGGCTCGTGTACGACGAGCCGATCGACGTCGGCACCCTCTCGCGCAACCTCTCGGAATACCTGCATGAGTTCACGATGTACGCGGTGCGTCCGTTCGGCGCATCCGTCGTGATCGCGGGCGTCGACGCGCTCGGGGTGCAGCTCATCCAGGTGGATCCGAGCGGGACGACGTTCAAGGGCTCCGCGTTCGCAATCGGCCAGGCGGCCGACGAGGCCCTCGACACGATCGTGAAGGGGTATCGACCAGACCTCAGCGTCGAGCAGGCCATCGCGCTCTCCGCGCAGGCGATCGAGGGCGTCAACGGCGGCAAGACGCAGATCGAACACGGCGTCGTGACGTCGTCGGCGAAGCGATTCCAACCCCGAAACAACGGGAGCAACGCCGGGTAGCCACCCGGCCCTTTCCTCTTTTCTGCTCACGATTCAGCGCTTGACCCGGTACACATCGTGCTTCTCTCCGGGAATACGCTGAATCACGCCGCGAGCCTCGAGGTCCAGCTTCGTGCCTTCCATGTACCAGGGGATTGAACCGTCGAACTTGCCTTTGAGTTTCCTCTCTACGGCGTAAGTGAGCTCGTGATGCGTGAGCCCCTCTTTTCGGAGTACCTCGAGAATCGTCTTCTTCATCGTCTCGTACCTCGCCTTGCTGATGTTGACTCCTCGCTTTCCCTGCGGGTGCAGCGTTAGGATCTTCTCTTCCACGGCCCCCGAGGGAGGCTCCCGGAGCTATTTAGGCAAGTCGCCTTGGGGCTTCTGCCGACCCGACTTGAAAAACGCTTTTAGCGGTCTGGCGGCTATCGCTGCGAGCGAATCCGATGCGGATTGTCTCGCTGCTTCCCTCGGCCACCGAAATCTGCTTCGCCCTCGGCCTCGGCGATGACGTCGTCGGTGTCTCGCCCGAATGCGACTTTCCGCGCGCCGTGCGCGAGAAACCCGTCGTGAGCCACGGCCTGTTGGAGTACGAAGGAAAGACGAGTCGCGAAACGAGTCGGATGGTCGGAGAGCGCATTGTCTCCGGCGGGGCGTTGTATCAAGTGGACGAGTCCGCGCTCCGGTCTTCGCGAGCGGACCTGATCCTCACGCAAGGCCTCTGCAACGTCTGCGCACCAACCCTCGGAGACGTCAAGGACATCGCGCGACATCTTCCGCGAACCCCCGCCATCGAATCCTTCGATCCCCACCAGTTGGAGGACGTGCTCGAGAACATCCTTCGCGTGGGCCGCGCGTGCGGCATCGAGGATCGGGCTTCAGAAGTCGTCGCCGTCCTCCAGGAGCGCATCGACCGGGTGGCGGAGCGCGCATCGACCGCGGTCGCGCGCCCCAAGACCGTGTGCTTGGAGTGGCTCGATCCGCTGTTCCTCGGTGGCCACTGGGTACCGGAGATGGTCGGAGTCGCGGGCGGACTCGACGTCCTTGGCCGGACGGGAGAGAAGTCCCGCCGCCTCGAGCCCGACGAGGTCGTGAGGGCCTCGCCCGACGTCGCGGTGTTGATGCCCTGCGGCTTCGATCTCGATCGGACGCGGGACGAGGCACCGGTCGTCACTGGGACGGCGTGGTGGGCCAAGCTCCCCGCGTCATGCGAAGGCCGGGTGTGGATCGTCGACGGCTCGAGCTACTTCAACCGCCCCGGGCCGCGGCTCGTGGACGGCCTGGAGATTCTCGCCCACATCCTGCAGCCAGATCTCTTCCCGAAGGCGCCTCCCCCAGGTGCGGCGGCGCGGGTGAGGTGATGGCGAAGCTGTACACGCGTCGGGGCGACGCCGGCGAGACCGGCCTCCTGGGACCGGAACGCGTCTCGAAAGACGACCCTCGGGTCGAGGCGATGGGCACCGTCGATGAACTCAACGCAGTCATCGGCCTCGCCATCGCCGCGCAGCGCGACCGGCGCATCCGCGACCTGCTGTCGAAGATCCAGGACGACCTCTTCACGGTGGGCGCAGAACTCGCGATGACACGGTCGTCCGAAGGGACGAAGGTCCCCCGGATCGCGTCCGTCCACGTCGCGCGGCTCGAGGACGCGATCGACGCCTTCGACGTGGGCAAGATCACGGAGTTCATCCTTCCCCGCGGCTCGGAATCGCTCGCGCGACTCCATTGGGCCCGCACGGTCGCCCGGCGGGCGGAGCGGCGAGTCGTCGCCCTCTCGAAACGGGACCAATTGAACCAAGACCTCCTCCGCTACATGAACCGCCTCTCCTCCCTTCTGTATCAGATGGCGGCATGGGAACAGCACAAGCAACGGAAGCGAGCCGAGCACCCCACGTACACCCGATAGCTCGGGCAAGAATTCATCTCGTGGCTCGACCATCTTGACGCCGGAGGGAACGTCTGTACGTCCGTCGCGTCGTCATCGGACTCTTCTTCACAGTGGCCGGAATCGCGTCTCTCATGATCCCCGGCCTCCCGTTCATTTGCATCGGCGCCCTCGTGTTCGGTCCCATTGAGCTCCTCATTGGATTGTTCGGGAATGCGCCCCGCCGCGGCCGGACGCATCCGCTGCCGGTGATGGCGGTCGGCGCGTCCGAAACCGCGTCGATGAAACGCTGCGGATCCTGCGGAATGCAGAGCGACTCCGCGGCGGTTTTCTGCTCGAACTGCGGCTTCGAATTCCCGTAGGCGCCCGCCCGGACAAAGGGCTAAGGTCGTGGAGCCGTTGGCGTCGGGGTGGCCCTGACGTTTACGAATCTCCTCGAACTCGAGGAGATGGCGCGGGCGAAAGTCCCGCGCGCGACGTTCGACTACATTGCAGGCGGGGCCGAGGACGAAGTCTCCCTTCGACGGAACCGCGAAGCGTTCGGGCGGTGGGCACTCCGACCCCGCGTGCTGATGGACGTATCGAAACGCGACATGCGGACGGTCCTCCTCGGGGAGCGCGTGTCGATGCCGGTCTGCGTGGCCCCCACGTCGTTCCACGCGTTGGTCCACCCCGACGGCGAGATCGCCACGGCGCGAGGCACCGCGGCTGCGGAGACGATCCTCATCGCGAGCACCATCGCGACGACGCCCCTGGAGGAAATCGCCGCGACAGTCGATGCGCCCCGGTGGTTCCAGCTGTACGTGTACAAGGACCGCGCGGTCACGGAAGAACTCGTCAACCGCGCGGTCAAGGCGGGCTACAAGGCGCTGTGCCTCACGGCCGACACGCCGGTCCTGGGCCGTCGCGAGCGGGACGAGCGAAACGCGTTCACGCTCCCACCCGGTTTCGGCATCGCGAATCTGAAGTCGGCCGGCCTGGATAGAATGCCGGAGGTCGAACGCGGCTCGGCGTTCGCGAAGTACGTCGCGAATCTGCTCGATGCATCGCTCACCTGGGACGACGTCGATTGGCTCAAGTCGATCAGCCCGCTGCCGCTCATCATCAAAGGGATCATGACCGCGGAAGATGCGTCTCTCGCGGTCGACCACGGAGTCGCGGGCATCGTGGTGTCGAACCACGGCGGACGACAACTCGACTCGACCCTCGGGAGCCTCGACGCCTTGCCCGATGTCGTCGCGGCGGTCCGTGGGCGAATCGAGGTTTACCTCGACGGCGGGATCCGGCGCGGGACGGACGTGCTCAAGGCCCTCGCTCTCGGAGCGAAAGCGGTCCTCGTCGGTCGGCCGATCCTGTGGGGTCTCGCCCTCGGCGGCGCGGACGGAGTCCGGGCGGTGCTGGACCAGGTGCGCGCGGAACTCGACACGGCCATGGCGCTCACGGGCCGCGCGCACGTGAAGGAAATCGATGCGAGCTTGGTCGTGCGGGCAGCCTAGCGATTCGGCACGCGGTCAAGAAATTCGATCAAGAATCCAATCGCCTGCTCATTGCCCATGGGTTTCGGAGGAAGTCGTCCGAGCGCGAGCTTCTGGGGAATCAGTTCCTTCAGCCGATGGAGGTCTTCGAATCGATAGCCGAGCGTCGCGGCATTTCGTTCGGCTTCGGCGTGACCTTTCGGCGGAATCGCAATCACGGGCGTGCCGGCGGCGAGCGCTTCGTTGACCGTACCCTTGCCAGCGGTCGTAATCACGAGATCCGCCGCGAGGACGTAATCCTGGAGGTTCGGCAAGAATCCGTACGTGTACACCCCGGATTCCGGGTTCACTTTCAATTTCGGGCCGCTCACGACGACCATCGAGACATCGTCCAGTTTCAACTCGTGGAAGGCGCGAACCGCCTCGCGGATGAGGAACTCGCCGACTCCGGTGCCCCCGACCGTCACGAGGATCGTCTTCTTACGAAATACAAAATCCTCCCGAAGTGTCTCCCGAGGTGCACTGAACGCGCGGACGATCGGTCCGATGCGGCGCACGTTGGGCCAACCGGGTGCCGACTCGGCCGCGAGGATGAGGTCGGCCCCGCGCGCAATCCGGGAGGCCCAGAAGTTGGCGGGGCCTTCGACCAAACGGGATACCGGATCGCGCGCAAAGTTGTGGCGGGTGGCGTCGAGGATCAAGGCCGTTGGAATCCGATGACGGATCGCCTCGCGCGCGGAGGCCAACTCGCTGTCCGAGAGGAGGAAGCGGTAGTAGTCCCAGTCCGTCTCTCCCTCCAGGAATCGCCGAGCGACCCGCAGATATCGACCGTAGTCTCGATACCACCTCCATACAGGGCCAAGGACCCCGTCCGTCGCCTCCCAATCGGGGGCGGGCGGCATCGTCAACGCGTCGAATCCGTTCGCCACGACGAGGTCCAACGCCGGCGAACCGGCGAGGAAGAGGAGATACAAATCACTCCGTCGATCGAGCAGACCGCGGGCGAGCGCAACCGCTCGCGTCGCGTGCCCGAGGCCCTGCGAGTGGACCGCGAAGTAGCCGCGGAGTTCCTCCATCGCGCGACTCATTGTCCACTTCCTGAAAGACCTTCGGATGAGACAGCAGCATCTGGCTCAACAACCGAATCTGTGAACGAGCGCGAGCGGGGCACAGGCGTCATTATATAGAGGGCGGCTCCTAGGGGCGGACGTTAGGGGATTCCAGGAGGAGAAAAACATGGGAGAAGAGGAGAACAAAGCGACCGTGCGAATGTTCTACGACGAGGTCCTGAATCGTAGGAACCTCGGCGTGATCGACAAGGTCACGGCCGAAAATTACGTCGACCACACCGCGGCGCCAGGACTGCCGCCTGGCCGCGAAGGGGAGAAGCTGTGGTTCCAGATGCTCCACGCCGCATTCCCGGATGGCCGAACGACGATCGACGACATCATCACGGAAGGCGACAAGGTCGTCGTCCGCGGGACGATGACGGGTACGCACAGCGCCGAGTTCATGGGGATCCCGGCGACGGGGAAGGCGGTGACGATCTCGGGCATCGACATCACGCGGTTCGAGAACGGGCTCAGCGCCGAACACTGGGGACAATGGGACGTCGCGGGCCTCATGGTGCAGCTGGGCGTCGCGCCGCCCCCGCCCGGAGCGCCGCCGACCGAGTGAAACGGAAGACGAACGATCTAGGCGGGACTTCTCTAGCTCGCCTAGATTACCTCCGAGTGGACACTACGGATCTTCCTATTCGGAGCGATCTGCGTTTGCGGACCGGAAGGGTACACGTAGCAGTGGGCACCTTCCTCGGCGGACGACCACGGCTACTCCGCGGGCGCCCGGGTGTACGTTGCAACGTACCAATGGTTGCCGCAGGGGTCTCGCACCGCTCCGGAACGTTCCCCGTACTCCATGTCCCGCACGTCGTGGAGGCTAACTCCTCCGGCCTTGATCGCACGGGCGTAGGTCTCGTCTGCGTCACGGACATAGAGGTGGACACCTGCCGCAAGGGCCTTCCACTGACCCGACGCGCGACCCGTCTCAATGATGCACGTTTCGACACGAAATGCAGTGTGCATCGTTTTCCCATCGGGACCCGTTGCACGCTGGTCCTTCAGTTCCTCCGCGCCGAAGGCGGCCTTGGCAAAGGCCACGAGCCGGTCCGGATCATCCACGGTGAGGTAGAGCGTTACCGGATTGAAGCCGGGCGGGACATGTCGAGGCGTCTTGTCAGCGAGCATGGTCTTCACCATCGTGTTGGCCATCCGCGGTCGGCTCTTCAGTCTTTTGGGCCCGGCGCCAGGGGGAGGGCCTTCCGACGAACACATCGCCACGGGATTCGTTTCTCCCGTTTCGCGGTTCCCCGCGTTGGCCTTTTATGGCCCCGCGACGTTCCTTCGGAAGTGGAGCTCGCGACCCTCGCCAAGTACCCGTTCCTTCGGGAGTCGTCCGCGTTCATCCGTGCGGAGAAGGTCAGCCTCGAGGAGATTCTGCTGGAACCCGCGTTTGCTCGCGCCCGGAGCCTCGGAAAGGCACGGGTCCTGGAAGCGCTCGAGCGCGGGGCCGCCTCCGACCGCGTCGCCATCGCACCGGCGGACCAACTCGCGCAGCTCCTCGCGTATCCTGTAGCGCGGATCTTCGTTTCCGCCCTGGAGGACACGTATCTGATCCGACGGTTCGCCCTGCGGGAGGCGATCGCCGCGGAAGGACGCCTCGAATCCGAGTCCGACGATTTTGTGATCCACATGGCCTCGCAGCTCGCGATGGACCTCCGACGGGAGGACGGCGGCTTCCGTCTCCACTTCACCGACTTCCTGCGTTTCACGAACACGATGCGCGACGCGCCGTGGAAACTGATCAACCAGCGGGTGGACCGCGGGTACGTGACCTTGCAACGGGCCAAGGCGCTCCGGGTCATGCGGAACGCGATTCAGCGGCACATCGAGGAAGGCCTTCCGCTTCCGGTGAACGACGACATCGTCTCCGCCTTCCGCGCGGACCTCCGGGAGATCCGGGGCATCCTCGAGGCGAAGAAGGCGACCTTCAAGGCGGAGGACATCGGGAAGGTGAGCATCACGCGGTTCCCACCGTGCATGTACAATCTCCTCGCGCAAATCCAGAACCACGAGAACGTCCCGCACATGGGCCGTTTCGCGATCGTCGCGTTTCTCCACCACATCGGCCTGGGGAACGAGGAGATCTTCCGCGTCTTCGGGGACGTGCCGGATTTCGCGGCCGACGTGACGAAGTATCAGATTGAGCACATCACGGGCACGTCGAGTCCGACGGAGTACACGCCGCCGGAGTGTGCGACGATGAAGTCGTATGGGATCTGCCCGGGGCCCGATCGGATCTGCCTGACGATCAAGCATCCCCTCCAGTACTATCGCGTGAAGGGCCGCGAGCAGCGGCCACGGGGAGAGAGCGCGTCGACGGCGACGTAGGGCCATCCGTCTCGGACTTGAGGTTCCGTCCCAAATCGGATAATCGACTTGCAAGCCTCATATACCCCTGCCCCGCCTCGCAGTCCGCGCCCGGGAAGCCACTGGGCGTCAAGAGATGACGAGGATGAAGCTTGGGGTCGTCTGGTTGATCGGCTTTGTGCTGGGAATCGTATTTGGGCTGCTGACTTTCATCGGCGCGGGACTAGGAACGTATTGGATTCTCATTGGCGGACTCGTCATCGGGTTCCTCACCGGGTTCCTCCTGAAAGAGATGGGAAAATCGCTCGGGTTCGGATTCCTGAGCGCGTTCCTCGGCTTCACAGTCGGCGGGATCATTGTCGTCGTCGCCCTCGCGCCGTTCCTCGCAGCCATCCCCTTCCTCGGGGGCTTTCTCGGGATCTTGATCGTGATCGTTGCCGTCGCCTTCGGCGTCGGAGCGGGGATCCTTGCGCTGGTCGGGGCCCCCATCGGAGTCCTGGTCGGGAAGCGGATGGCCCCCGCGGCGCAGCAGCCGAGTGCCTTCGCCCCGCCGCCCTCCATGTGAAGTCCGCGGCGACGCTCAACGCGGGGCCGCCAAGCCCCGCCAAATCCCCACGGCTCGCTGCACCGCCGTCGCGTTGCCGAGGACCGCGAAGAGCACCATGAACCATTCGAGCGGCCCGAACTGGAGGATGCCGACGCCCGCGACGAGACCCCCGGATGGGGCCACAAGCAGTTGGATCAGGCCTCCGAAGAACAGGAGCACGAGGCGATCCGCGCGGCCGAGGACGCCGCCATAGGCGCGACCCTGACCGACGGCCTGCGCCTGGGTCCCCATGTACGAGGTCAAGAGGACGCCCAGGAGGGCGAGCGTGCCAACCCCGAGACGGCAGTACGTCGCGTTGAATGCGATCCCGCCGAGCATGAACACGTCCGCATAGCGGTCGAGCACATGATCCAAGAAGTCGCCCCGCACAGACGCCTTGCCGGCCATCTTCGCGATCTTTCCGTCGAGCGCATCGAGGTACGAAGCGACCAGCATCAGCGCGAGCGCGAGGCCGAGGAGTCCACCGCCGCCGATGAAGAACGAGATGCCGGCGCCGACCGCCGCGAGAAAGGCGATCCACGAGACCAGGTTCGGATTGACGCGCAACATCCGAGAAGCGACGGGGACCAGGAACGCATCAGCGGCCTTGCGGTACCGATCTAGTACCAAGACAGCACCTCAGACGCCCAGTCGACGGATCCGGGCTGTCGCCCTTTCGTCTTTCCTTGGAGGATTGCGAGGATCGCTTCCGCGGTCTCCTGCGGCGTCGAGTTCGTCGTGTCGACCTCGAACACGAATGGAAGGCGAGCGACCGCCTCTTGCAGGATCACGTCTATCGCCTCCGCCTCGACGTTCTCTCGGACCTTTTCGGCGGGCCAACCACGCGCCTCGAGCCGCTTGCGCAGGACGGAGGGTCGGCATCGCAAGACGACCGCGAGGTTGACGTCCATCCGGTGACTGTAATGGCTCTTGAGGAACGCGACCTTCGCGGGAATCCGCAGGCCAGCACGCAACGCCTCCACGTCGACCTCATCGCTGCCGCGCGCTTTGTCCCGGCCGACGATGAGACCTTCCCGCCGCGCGACCGCATCGAGGTCCACGACGACATAGCCACGCGCTGAAAGGACATCGCACGCGGATGTCTTCCCCGTACCGGGGGTCCCGGTCACCGCGACGAGCACGGAGGCGCGATTCTCCGGGTCGTTAAAGTCCTTGCGGCCCGACCTCACCCGCCGAGGCGGTCGGCAAACCGACCCCCGCGAAAGCGGTCTCGGAGAAACTGTCCGGCGACTGCCCCGGCCAGGTTGAGCGGCAGGGACAGTGCCAGAACCAAAAAGGTGTAGCGGGCAACGAAGAACGGCACCACGCTCAGTTCGAGAAAATACAACCCTGCGAAGGCGGGCGAAAAGACGAGGAGGACGACGACGGCGTAGCCGAGGGGGAGCGCCACGACCGCCGACAGGACCGCTTCCTTCAGGTTTCCTGTTTCTATTCCGCCGAGGACGCTGGCCACCGCGAGGACGAGGAGGATCCAAACGAATGATGCATCGCTCGACACCGGGAACGTCGCGGATGGAAAGATCGAATAGAACGCGGTGTAGGCGAGGGCGAGGGCCAGGATGCACGCCGACCGGAGGACCCGCATGACCTCGTGGAACTTCGCCGACAATTCACGCACCATAGTCCTTCCCTTGACCGAGTACGATTCGGACAACGTCCGTGAGATAGAGGGCCGCCGTCGGGGACTGTGGCTGCGGCGCACCGTCAATGAACAGGCTGGTCAGGATGAAGAGCTCCAGTGGAATCGTGGTCAGAGAGCGGCCCTGCGAAACGGCAAACCCGGTGATGTTCTGGACCGCGGCGAACGTGTACGGGTCGAGCCCTTCGGTCAAATCGAGGACGAGCGGCACCGTCCCGGCGCCAAAGGCGGGGACGGAGACTCCGCTGGACGTGTTGGAGCCGCTGTACGCGAGATAAAGCCATCGGATCACGCTCCCGTTCTGAACAGGGACGTCCTTCCGAACGACGGCAAAGCCCGCTTCCCGAGGAAGGTCCTCCATCCAGATCTTGTAGATCACCGTGTCGTACTGGAGAGATCGGGAGGTCGGGTTCGCCACGGTCACGTTGATCCACGCCCGTGCCGTGCCGTTGCGGGGAAGGGTTCCGTTCGAGTCGAGCCCGAGATAGCCGATGGACGCGGTGGCCTCGACGCGCGCGGAGCCATGGACCTGCGCGACAGAAACGTAGTTGGCGACGGAGAGCCCCATGAACACTAAGAGGACGATGAGCGTCGCCACGAATGGGATCTCGAGCCGCCATTCGACGGGGGCTCGGGTGCCGCTCCGGATCACGATCCCGCCGCCAGAGTCGCGGCGATTTCCTCAGGGGTGGGGACCTGACGCGCCATCGGCGGCTCGACGAGCGCGCCCGAGAAGATGTCGGAGGCAAAGTGGCACTCCGCGATGTGGCCCGGTGCGACTTCGACCCTTGGAGGAGCCGTCGTCGCGCAGATTTCCTGCGCGAACAGGCACCGAGTCCGGAAGCGACAACCACTCGGCAGGTCGATCGGACTCGGAAGCTCGCCTTTGATGGGCACCGCCGTATACTCGTGCGCCGGGTCCGGCACCGGGACGGCGGAGAGGAGGGCTCGCGTGTACGGGTGCGTCGGATGGGTGATCACCTCTTCGGTCTGCCCTTCCTCGACGATCCGACCGAGGTACATGACCGCGACTCGGTCCGACATGTAGCGGGCCACCGCGATGTCGTGGGTGATGAACACGTACGGCATCTGATACTTGGCCCGTAGGTCCAGCATCAGGTTCATCACGCCGGCGCGAATCGAGACGTCGAGCATGGAGACCGGCTCATCGGCGATAATCACCTTCGGGTTCAGGACGATCGCCCGCGCGATGGCGACCCGCTGTCTCTGTCCGCCCGACAGCTCATGGGGGAAACGGTCGAGGAACTCTTGCCCGGGCCGGAGGCCCGCATCCTCGAGCGCGCGGATCACGAGTTCCTCCCGTTGCTCTCGGGATGTCGCAAGCCGGTGAATGAGGAGGGGCTCCGAGACCGAGCGCAGCACGCTGTGACGGGGATTGAGCGATTCATACGGGTCCTGGAAGATCATCTGCAGATCGCGACGGAATTTGAACAGCTCACCCGTCTCGAGGGACGCGAGATCGACGCCGCGGAACAGGATCCGACCCTCGGTCGGGGTCTCGAGTCGGGCGACGAGCCGGCCCGTCGTCGTCTTTCCGCAACCGCTCTCCCCGACGAGCCCCAGGATCTCGCCCCGCTCGAGGCTGAAATCGATTCCGTCCACGGCCTTCACATAGACGACGTCTCCCCGAAGCGCTCGAAAAAATCCGGGCCTGAGTTCGAAGTACTTTCGCAACCCTTCGACCCGGATGACCTTGCCGTCCTCTGCGACCGGGATGCCGGGTGTTTCGAGGACCGGGGAGGTCGACCCTAGGTCCGTGTCAGTCCCCCCTCAGAGAAGAAGTCTTGCGAGAAGTGGCACAGGGCGCGATGGCCTGCTTCAGGAACGACGTATGGTGGCTCCGTGGACGTGCAAATATCCTTTGCGTACTTGCATCGCGGATGAAATCGGCATCCGCTCGGGGGCGTCAGGAGACTCGGAGGGCTGCCGGGGATCGCCTCGAGGCGATGCTTCTCGCCCTTCACGCTCGGGAACGCCCCGAGGAGTCCCTCCGTGTACGGGTGGAGGGTCCGGTGGAAGAGGTCCTGCGACGGGGCCTCCTCGACGATTTGTCCGGCGTACATCACCGCAATCCGGTCGGCGACCTTCGCGACGGTCGACACGTCATGGGAGATGATGATCAGCGTCATCCGGAGCGCCTTCTGGATCGCAAGGACCTCGTCCATGATCTTCGATGCGGTGATCACGTCGAGAGCCGTCGTCGGTTCGTCCATGATCACGAGTTTCGGGTTGAGCGCCAAGGCCATCGCGATCATGGCCCGCTGTTTCATCCCTCCGCTGTACTCGTGGGGGTAGTTGTCGATCCGATCCACCGGAATTCCCACGAGTTTGTAGAGCTCCACGACGCGGTTGCGTGACTCGTAGTCGTCCATGTCCTCGTGGGCCTGAATCGCTTCAACGATCTGATCGCCGACGGTGTACACCGGATTCAGGGCGTTCATCGCACCCTGGAAGACGATGGACACCTGCTTCCACCGGATCGCGTTCAGCTTCGGGTGGTATCCTCGGAGGCGCCCATCCTTGAGCCGCGTGATCGCCAGAAGGTCCCCCTCCTGGTTCGCCGCCTCGTAACGGGCCGCCGCCTCGCCGAGGAGACGTCGCGCCTTCGGGTCGCCCGCCTCGGCTCGATCGGCGACGGCTTCGAGCCGTGACCGGAGCACGTTGATTTCCTTCGCGAGGTATTTTCGGTACGTGTCGGCGAGGGGGTCCTCTAGCTTCTCGATCCGTTCCTCAATCGCCACGGCGTCGGGATTCGAGTCATTCGGGGTCTTCGGGATCCCTCCGAGCTTCGCCTTCAGCGCCTCCATCTCCGTGCGCATGCGGGACTCGGCCAGCTGCCAGTACTCCGCCCGGTAGCGCGAGACCGCGCTTTCCCCGCCGAAGATGATCTCTCCGCCCAGGACGTACGCGTTTGCCGGCAGGAGCTGCGTGATCGCGTAGGCGAGCGTGGTCTTCCCGCAACCGCTCTCCCCGACGAGACCGACCGTTTCGCCTTCGTCCACTTCGAGGCTCACGCCATCCACGGCGCGGACCCAGCCCTTTTGGACCTTGAAGTGGACCTTCAGGTTGCGCACCGAAAGGAGGGGCACCTCAACGCCTCCGCAGGCGCGGGTTGATGATCTCATCGAAGCCGCGACCCAGGAGATAGAAGCCGAGGGAAAGGAAGGTGATCGCGAGACCGGGCGGGAGGAGCCACCACCAGTAGTACAGCCCGCCCCCCAAGGTGATGAGGGTCGACAGCATGCCACCCCAGGAGGTCACGTTCGGGTCGCCCAACCCCAGGTAGCTGAGGGCCGCCTCGGTGATGATCGCCGCGGCGACGCCGAGGCTCATGTACAGGAAGCTGAAGGGGAGGACGTTCGGCGTGATGTGGAGGAAGATCAATCGGGTATCGGAGGCGCCCGCGACGCGGGCCGCGTCGACGAACGGGCGCTCCTTCAGGGTGAGGACTTGCGCCCGGATGACCCGCGCGATCCCCGGCCATCCGAGAAGGGAGAGCACCAGGATGATGATCCAGATGCTCGGGCGGGCGATCGAGACGAGGACGAGGACCACCGGGAGGAACGGGAGAACGAGGAAGATGTCCGTCGTGCGCATGAGCAATGTGTCGATGAGCTTGCTGTAGTATCCAGCGATGACCCCCACGAACGTGCCGATGCCCACCCCGAACAAGGCGGCCAAGATGCCGACGATGAACGCGACCTGAGTCCCATACAGCAGCTGCGTCAGGATGTCGTGGCCGTTGAAGTCCGTGCCGAGGAGGTACGTGTGTCCGGAAGGATACGTCCCCGGCGCCAACGGGACCCGAGGCCGACCGAGCAGGGTGAACAGGGTCGTGCGACCCGTGGCGGAATCCGTCCAGCCGCCGTTCAGCTCTTCTTGGCTCAATGAAACACCGTACAAGGTCCCATGCGTCGTGCCCGCGTAGACGATCGCTGGAACCCCGGCGGGGATCGCGAGGCCGAATTCCTCCGGCACGATCGCCGAGGCGGCCGCGAAGGTGGTCGCGAGCTTGACCAACCGGTTGTCGGCCATGTAGACGTAGACACTCACCAGGTTCGCGACGGAGAAATAGTTCTTCACGAGGCCCGGAATCACGAGCTGGAACTGGGAAACCGTGGTGAGGTTCCCCGCCGCCGGATCCGCGTTCAGTCCGATCATCGTCGTCGAGGTCGCCGCGGCGTTCGCGAAGCCCAGGTAGAGGGTCGTCCCATCGTCGCTGATCGGGCTCTGCAGGAGTCGGAGGGCTGCGTCGGGGAGCGGGAACACGTGCGCGATCCGGAGCCGACCCATATCGAAGGTCGCGATCGCCGATGCGTTGCCGGATCGCAGCTGCATGTAGGTGAAGAACGTCAGCGTGTCCGGCGACCGAGCGTAGCCGATCGGAGCCACCACGTGGGCGGCCTGGCCGAACAGCGTCAGGGGGACGAACGCCCGAGTCCTCCCGGAGACGTTGTACACGGCCAGCGTGTCGTTCGCAAGAGGCAGGAGGATCGCTTGACCGGTTCCCGCGCGGAATCCGGACGTGTCGGAGTCGGCAACCTTCCCCCAATGGTAGTAGACAAACGGCGGGGCGGACAAGGTGCCGTTGAACGAGAGCGCGATGCGCCCGGAAGCAGGGACCGTGGGGGTCTGGTCACCGGTGTGCGCGTAGGTGATCTCGAAGACCATCGTCTGGTTCCCGTCGGAGGCGTAGATGTACCGGTACGGTCCATACGGGGTGCCCGGAACCCCCGGAAACGGACTCGGTCCCTGAAGCTGGTTTGGCTGGGAGATCAGGAATCCCGCCGATTCTGGATCCTCTCCGGTCCATATCGGAGTGAAGGGGAGCTGAACGTGGAAGATGAGCTTGTCCGCGAAAGGATCGCCGACGATGAAGTCCCGGCCCATGAAATATGCGAGCGCCCCGTTCCGGTCCGTCGGACCGGTCTCGAACGAGATGTTCCGCGCGGGCGTCAGCCAGTACAACGCCGACAGGGGCGGGCTCGGGAGCGGGGTCACACCGAACTTCTGCGTCGCATCGAACTGGACGGACAGGTTCTCCGTGTCGAACGGACTCTGGTTGGTCCGTTGCGGGTACTTCAGGTAACTCATGTACACGGTCGCGTGCGTCGCGTTCCAGTTGACCGCCCAGACGCCTCCACCGACATCGGGGAACAGCGGGGTCGTGGGGCCGTAGACCGGAGTTTCGTAGTTCTGACCAGCGGGCAACGCACGACTGTAGGCGTGGATGTCGAACCGGTCGACGAGGGGCGCCTCGAAGAGCCGCGGGTAGGGCGCGATCACCGGCGCGAGGAGCGCCATCAGCGCGAACAACAGGACAATCGAGAAGCCGAGGACGCCGAGCCGGCTCTGGCGGAGCGTCGACCAGGAGGTCCGGAGAACCCGGCGCAAGCGAGCAACGAACGACCGGCGAAATGACTCCGAGCGCGGCACACCCGGCTCAGATTCGAACACGAGGATCTAGCACCCCGTACAGGATGTCCGCGACAATGTTGCCGAAGATCACGAGGACCGAAATCAGGAAGAGGATGGACCCCGCGAGGAAACGGTCCTGGGACGTGATCGCGATGAGCAGGTACGAGCCGAGCCCGTAGTACGAGAAGATGTACTCGAGGATGATCGCGCCACCGACGATGAATCCAAGGCTGATTGCCAGGGACGTGACCACGGGAAGGTACGCGTTCCGCGCGGCGTGACGCTTGCGTACGATCCGTTCGGAAAGGCCCTTGGCCTTCGCGGTCAGGATGAAATCCTCGCCCATGACCTCGAGCATCGATGTCTGCATCAGCAGGATCGTTCCCGCGGCGCTGATGAGAACGAGGGCGAGCATCGGAAGGGCGCCGTGGATCAAGATGTCGGCCACATCGAACATCGACATGTTCCAAAACGGCCAGACGAAGAGGACCGCACCGAACGCGGCGACGATCGCGCCGGGAACCAAGCGCATGACCTGCTGGCGGGTCTCGAGCGGTCGCTTCGGCCTCCGGATCCATGCGATCGCGATGATCGCAACGCCCGCCAGGATGGCAATCACCCCCAGGACCACCTCGAACGCAATGCCCTCGAGGGAGAGCAGGAACGGGTAATGCTGTGCGGTGAACGAGTCCGTCGGAGTATCTTGGAACCCTCGGAGCGGGAACCACGTCCAGACGTACGCGAAGAAGAACAGCAGAATCAATCCAATCCAGAAGGACGGCATGTTGTAGAAGAACAGACTCGTGAGGATGACGCCGCCTTCGACTCCTCTCCCGCGCTTCCATGCGATGTACCGGCCGACGAGCACCCCAATCATGTACTCGATGAGCACCGCTCCCCCGAAGAGGAATAGCGTGCGGGGCAACGCCTCCTGGAGCACGGAGACGACCGGGGCATTCGCGTACGAAGACCAGCCGAAGTTGAAGGTGAACATGTTCACGACGTACCGGTACAGCTGGACCTCGGGGCCTTGGTCGAGTCCGTACTGTTGCCGAAGCCGCTCGATGACGGCCGGCTGAATCGATGGGTTCGAGCGGAGGCCGTCGAGCGGATTACCGGAGAAGTAGAACAGGATGAAGATGAGGACCGTGACGATGAGCAGCGTGATGACGCCCTGAATCGCTCGCCGAATGAGGTACCGGGTCAGCGACGCCATGCTCCAACCCCCTTGCCCGACCTTACTATCGACTGAAGCCTATTTCTAACTTATCTACCCCCCCGAGTTCCTCAAAGGAATCGGCGGAATCAATAAAGGGAAAGAGGACCGAGCGCGAACGCCCGGTCCGTTTCGGCTAGAGACTTTCCTCGGGAGGTAACTCTTCCTCCGCTGCTCCACCGCTGCCGGACTCGCCCGGCATCGAGGTCGGGGGCCTCTTTCGCTTGCGGCCCATCAACGCACCGACGGCGACACCGACGACCAGACCCACGACCAGCAATCCGCCGGCCAACGCATAGAGGACCGTGTTGTCCACGGGTGGGACCGCCGGGATCGAGGCGGTCGTTGATGCCGAGCCGATCGCGACGGTATGCGATCCGGCCTGAGCGAAGACGTACGTGAAGGTCACCGTCTTCGTCTCGCTCGGACCGAACGACACCACCTGTCCTGCGACCTGCTGGTTATCGACGGTGAGCCACACCGTCGCGTTGCCGGCCACGGCCAGCGTATTCTGCGCCGAGACCGTGATGGTCGACGCGGATCCGGCTTGCCCCGTCGTGACCGCGATGCTCGAATAGGTCAGCACGGGGTTCGACGCGAGGAGCGCATACCAGCCGCGGGCCACGCCGCCGTACGGAGCCGTCGCGGTGACGAGGGCCTCCTGGGCCCCCATGGCTCCGGCCGCGACGGTGAACGTCGCCACACCGGTCGCGTTCGTGACCTGCAGTTGGTTCCCGACCCAGACGTTGGCCCCCGCGAGAGTCTTTCCGGTGAGAGAGCTGTACGTCGTCACCGTCGCCGTTGTCGTGCCCCCGGCGGAGACCAAGTCGCTCGCCAGCGATACCTGGAGGAACGCGGTCGTCGTCGGTAGGTACAGATAGGCGACGGTCACGATGAACGGCAGCTTCGACAGCAGCGCCTCGAACGTCGGAGCGAACCAGTAGTCGCCATAGGCGAGGGTGAAGAGCTGGTCCCGGGCGCTGTACGCGTAGCGTGTGTCCGCCGGAATGTAGGAGAAGGTCAGGCCCTGCGAGAGCGCGATGAGCGGCGCCGCGGCCGTGCAACTTCCCCGACTCGGCGAGTTACACACGATCCGCGTGTAGTTGACCCAGCCCTCCGAGGCCGGGGCGCTGGACTTGTTGCCACCCGTGAGGGTCAATATGATCGGGTTTCCTCCCGAATCGAAGCCCGTCGTTCCTCCCAGCGGGACTTCGCCTTGGAATCGACCTTGGACGTTCCGGGCTGCGGAGCCGGCACCTTGGGTCAGCATGACCACCGGGCGGTGCACGGGCCCGTTCGCGTCCTTGAAGAGCGCGTTCAGCGTGACGGAGTTCGCCTGGGATGTGACGATGGGCTTCGGGGTCGGCGGCACCGGCGGGTTCCCCGACCGGGTGTAGACATTCGATTTCGGAACCGTCGTCTCGAAGCTCGACAACGCGAAGATCGGTGCGCGCTCGGTGACGAAGCCCGTGCTGATGTGGTACGCGAAGTGGTCGATCGTCGCGACGAAGGAACACGCGCCCGCGGTGATGGCGGTCGCGCCGCCACTCGCACCGATGAACGCCTCGACCTGGATCCGGCTGTCCTTCTTCTCCTGGTTAGTCGTGAAGGGCAGGGTGTACGTCCCCGTGGCGTCGGTCGCGCTCGTCACGTTGATGATGTACGAGCCATCCCAGCGCGGGTTCGGCGCCGGGGCGGTTCCGTCGATCGCGCTTCCGCCCGCTTTGCAGGCGTCGTAGTTATCGCCCGAGGACCCACCGTCGAGCGTGCCCGTGGCAAAGTTCGTCCCGGCCTCGACGACCTCGAAGTCGTTGATGAAGTTCTCCACGCCGTAGTTCCAGGCCTGGCCGACGCTGCTCTGGAACGAGCCGCCGAGGGAGGCCAGCCCGAACGAGTTCAGATCCAAGCTGCCGTCGGTCTGCGTGTAATCCGGGCAGTTCACGTTGCAGGCGAAGTCGACGGCCATCGCGAACTGCGCCGGAATACCGAAATCGCCGTAGTCGATCTTGAACATCGCCGGGATGCCCGAGACCGGCAATCCGGCTTTGTTAAACAGCTGGAGAGTCACCCGGTTCGAGGACTGGTTCTTCGAATAGGCTACGGCAAGGGAGTTGAGGCTCAGGTAGCCGCCGTAGCCCGTGCTCGTGGCGTTCGCCAAATTCATCAAAATCGTATCGGACGTCGAGAACACGACGCCACGCACCTGGAAGGTCAACGGCATCGTCGTCGAGTTCAGGGCGGTAACGGCGCCTGCGGTCGCCGCAACGGCGAACGTCGCTTGCCCGGCAGCGTTAGTCTTGTTAGAGTTTCCTGACGCGGCGGACACCGTGAAGTTCCACGCGTCGCTGAAGATGGGATCGACGTCCACCCCGACGACCGCGGCTCCGGCGAAGCTCGTGACGTTCACGATCAGGTTGGTCGGCGTCGCGCCGATGACGTGGAACTGCGCTCCCAAGACTGGCTTGGCGAGCGAAACGATGTCCCAAATCGGGGCGGCGTTGTTCTGCGTCACGATTACGATCTGCGCCGACTGCGTCTCCACAGCGAGGGAATTTTGTACGTTAATGTGCGCGCGGACGATGTCCGTGAATTGGCTGTTCACGAACGCGCTCGCCGCGGGAGCGGTATAGGTGAACGTTGCGGTGCCCGTGGCGTCGGTGTTCGCGGTGAGCGGGCTGATCCCGCCGGCCGTGATATTCGTCTCGAGCGCGATCGGAATGCCCGCCAGTCCGGTGCCGGACGAGCTCGTCACGGTCGCCTTGATCTGGGCGGTCCCGCCCGTCAGGATGACGGGGGTCGGGGTCGAAAGCGCGAGCTGAGCCGATGGCATTGGAGGCCCGATCGTGCTCTCGATTGTCTTCGTATTCGTGGCGGTCAGACCTTGGTAGGTCACTTTGGCCGTGGCCGTGCCGGAGCCCTGCAGCAACGGGACCGTCCAGGTTGTACTGTACTTGCCCTTGCTATCCGTCGAGCCCGTGAAATTCACGTAGAGCGCACCGAACTGGATCGTCACGGTCGCCACAGCGCCAGCGACGGGCGCACCGCCTTGTGAGACGTAGACGCCAATCGGCACGGTCTGTCGGTAGAACATCTGGTCCGGCATCGAGGTGGCGACGGTCAAGGGGCCGATGAATCCGCCGCCCGTCTGCGGAACGGTTGTCGGGTGGATGTTCACGACGCTGTAGAAGTTGAACTGGGCGTTCCCGTTCGGGTAAAGGACCCAGCCTTCCCAGGCGTCGTTGCGCCAGGCGACCACGTTCTTGCGGTAGTAGAGGATGTTCCAGGGGATGTCCGCGGCCACGATGGCCTCAACCTGCTTGACCAGGTTGACGCGGTCGGTCGTGTTCGTTGTGTACAGGGCCTGATTAATCAGCGCATCGACCGCGGAGTTCGAGTAGCCTGCCGAGTTCGACCCGGCGGGATTCTTGTTGACATCGTAGTTCGAACAGAAGAACGAACAGATGTACGTCTCCGGGAAGAGGCCGAGAGAGAATCCGAGCACATAGATCTGGAAATTCACCGGACGGGTGAAGGCCTTCGCAACGATCGTGTCGAAGCTCGTCGGTGCTGAGTCGATGTTGAGGTGCGCGGCCTTCAGGTTGTTCGAGATCATAATGCCGGCGTCCGCCCGGACCGGGTCGTAGTCCTTCGGCGGGGTCAAGATCGTCGCGGTGACAACCTGCCCGCCGTACGCTGCGGGAGCCCGGTAAAACCCGGTCGCAGAGTCGATCGTGTAGCCACAGCCCTGCAGTTTCGTGGCAATGCCGGCCAAGTTGTAGTCCGGCGGCTTCGCGGCAGAGTTCACGTAGGTTGGGTTCGCGATCGAAATCGGCGCGTATCCTTGGATTCCGTAGCCACCCATCAGTGTGTTGACGATATAGTTCTTGTCGATCGCCATCGAGATCGCTTGGCGCAGGCACTTGTCGTCCCACGGGTGCTGGCGCACGTTGAACGAGAGGTAGAAGAACCCTGAGTCGGTCACGGTCTGCACAGTGACCGCCGGGTTGGACGACACGACGTTCACGAAACCGGGAGTCAGCGACCAAAGCAGTGTATCAATCGTCCCTTGCTGCAAGGACAGGCTGACGACGTCCAAGCTGCCGTAGACGATGAAGTCGAACTCCGTCACGTACTTCGGGAAGAACCCGTACGAAGTTCCGGCCCAGAGGTGGGCCTGGCTCTTACCCCAGTAGCTCGGATAGACGACCGATTTGGATCCGGCATTCCGAGTCCACGTTACCATCATGAACGGACCGGTGCCAATCGTCGCATCGTATTGGCCGGGCCCGCCGAAGCTGAAATCGATGGATTGGTCCCATGAATCCGCGACGTTTCCGAGCGCGGGATCGGAGTAGTTGATCTGGGCCGTCGTCTGGAGGTGGTTCTTCCAGACGTGGGCCGGAATGATCGGAAGTACGAGGGTGTCATAGAAAATGAGAGCATAGCCTCCGTCCCTGACCCCGGGCACCGTGTGCGGGGTGAGCTCGAACCGAACCTGGGATGCGCTCGTCTTGAAAATTCCGAGGTGAGAAACGCACTTCGCGGCTGCGCACGTCCCGCCATTGGCGGTCGCGTTCCACAGCGGAGCAACCGGATGGTCCCACCAAATCGCGCTGACGATGTCGGTCGCGAGGGTGGACCAAGGTAGAGTCTGGTACCCGAAGACAACGTCGTCGGCCGTGAACGGCTGGCCGTCTGTGAAGGTAACGCCCGTACGGAGATTGACTGTGATGTTGAGCTTGCTGTTATCGATGCAGGAACCTGGTATAGCGACCGTGGTGAGTGCAGGGCACGCAGCGGCAGGGTCGGCCAAGTCCGCATAGAGCTGGTAATTCGGGTCGTACGTGAACAGCGTTTCAAAGTTATACTGCGTCTGATACGCTTTCCAAACGCTATTGGTTGACGGATCGAAAGGGTTCAGGTTGACCATGTCGTTCTGCAATCCGATGACCAAGTTCGTGCGTGAGGACGCAGCGGCAGCGTTCGGGCTGCTCCACAACATTGCGAACGCGGAGACCAACACCGCGAACACAACGACGAGCGTCCTCAGCGCCATCGAGCGCGATAGCAAGAAACTCATTTCACTCTCCTCCTCCCTAGTCGAATTGGGCCGCGAAGTGTTCGAACTGTATAAATACGTTTGTCCGAGTTATGTTCGCATCGCGTCCGACTCGCCGCGAACACGCTTTTCTCCCGGTGTGACAACTCGCGGTTCGTCGAGTCCGCGAAGTCATTTGGTACGATTCTCGAACTCCTTTTTGTACGAAGGACACGAGAACCGACCGGTCAGGTCTGGCTTGGTTCGAGGGAATTTGAGGAGAGAACGGACTCCCGAATCGACCGAAGCCACCGCAAGCGGAGCGAGGCATCGATCTCGAGAGCCCCCCACTCGTCGAACGCTTTCGGCTTCCGGACGATGCGAAACGGAAACCCATACATGACGTCCATCAGGAAGAGGGGCGGGGCGGAAGCGAGGCCGAAGTCGTGTCGCCTTCCTTCAAGCGCGGTTCGCACCGTGTCGAGGGCGACTTCGCCTCGTGCGAACGCGACCATCGCAGCAACGATCCGACGGACCATGCCGCGACGAAAACTTCCGGCGCGCACGTCGACCACAATCGCATCACGGTCGCGCCTCACCTCCAATCGGTTGAGAGCGAACGGCCCGACCAGAGGCTCAGACGTGAAGGATCGAAAGTCCCGGTCCCCCAAGAAGAGCGCGCCCACCTCGCGGAGCGAGTCAACACGTAGATCGCCGTACAAGTGGTAGCGATACCAGCGTTCGATGGCATGCCTCGGATGGAACGTCGGCGGCACATCCGAGCATGCCCATGCCCAAACGCCTTGTGCATGGTTGTTGAACACGCCCACGACCGCGTCGGGTCGGAGGGCCGAATCGAACGCGATCACATTTCCGACGGCGCTCACGCCCCGATCCGTTCGGCTCGCGCTTCGAAAGAACGACTCAAGCGGATCCTGGACGACCTTGCCCGCCCGCAATGCCGCGAGGCACTCGCCCTCGACGGTCCGCCGATCCGGTTGGCGCTGGTGGCCGAAGAACGCGCCGCCATCGTACGCAATCTTGAGCGCGACTCGCATGCCAAGGCATATCTCCGTTACAATATATCGACCGCAGTGTGCCGACGTTCCGCGTCGTCCTCGTCGAACCGAAGAACGAGGGAAACGTCGGCGCGGTCGCGCGCGGGATGAAGAACTTCGGGTGCACGGAACTCGTCCTCGTGAATCCCTGTCGCTTGGCGGACGAGGCCCGGCAGCGGGCGATGCGGGGTATTGAGATCCTCGAATCCGCGCGCACGGTCGGCAACCTCGATGCCGCATTGAAGGGGACCGACCTGATCATCGGAACGTCTGGCGTGGACACAAAGAGCGAAAAGCGCTTCGCTCGAATCTCCCTGACTCCGCGAGAAGCCGCATCTCGCGTCGCGAAGAAGGACGGACGAGTCGCGCTGCTGTTCGGGCGCGAAGACTTCGGTCTCCTCGACGACGAACTGCGGCGCTGCGACCTGCTCGTCACGATACCCGCCTCCGACGAATATCCGATCCTGAACCTGTCGCATGCCGTCACGATCCTGCTTTACGAACTACTCTCGACAGGAGCAATCAAACGCACGAGGCGAGAAGCGTCCGGGATGGAGAAAGAGAAACTCCACGAGGCGTTCAAGTCGTTGCTCGCCGTGACGAACTATCCGGTCCACAAACGGGCGCGCACGCAGGTCATGTTCCGCCGTCTCATCGGTCGCGCTGTGCCGAGCAAATGGGAGTTCCACGCGCTGATCGGTGCGATCCAGCGGGCGACGAAGCGGATTCAGCGCCTGGAACGGGAGGACTAGCGACCCGACCAGACGGACGCGGCCGGCAGACTCATTTGCCGATTCCGATGCCCAGGGAGCGGTCCGTCTTCTCCATGCTCCTGCGGCCGTCCCGCTCGAGCTCGAGCAACGCCCGGATCGCGTCCACGTTCTCCGGCACGACATCCGCCTCCTGGTGGACCGCCTGGAAGTAGTACAGGCGCGTGCCGTCGACGACGTGGACGCCGTCCCGCCACACGGCGATCTCGTACAGGTCCGAGCGGCTCCGGGAGAGGTCCCGGGCCATTTCCATGATCTGGGCCGTCGACTTGACGCCGTCCCCGCCGGAGACGGACATGATGCGCGCGAACCGCTTCCAGACGTCCAGGATCTGAGTCGCGTCGGCGGACTTCTTCAGGTCCACGGCCAGCGTGTGCAGGTGCATGATCGTCGTCGGCACTTTGACCGCAATCGTGTGAATGTCGAGATCCGGGAGGACGCTCTGCACGTCCCGGCCGTGATGGCTCGGCATCTCGAGCTCCGGCTCGATCGCGTTGATGGGACCTTTCTTCGAATCGCCCGGGTCCGTGGCGCGGCGCACCATGACCGCCAGGACCTTTTCCACGCCGATGTGCGCATCGAGCGGGTAGAGCGTGCGGATGAGCCCCGTCGTGTTGCACGACGGCACCCGGACGAACGAGGCGCCGAGGCAGTCGGCGTAATTCGCGGCCGCGTTGAACGACAGGTTCGTGAGGGCGTGCTCCTCGCCGCCTTGCCAGATCGCCTTCACACCCGCTTTTTCGTAGAGGGCCTTGTACCCGCTCTCCTCCGGCGTGCAGTCGACGACGAGGTCCGCCTCGTTGACGAGATCGTCGAGAATCCCCGCGGCCTTCACGCCGGCCTTCTCGAATTTCGCGAGCGCGTCCTTGTTCGCGGCGTACACGGCATATCCCTTGCGCACCGCGAGCTTCGCCTCGAAGTCCGGCTTCGTCTTCGCGACGCCGACGAGGCGCATGTCGTCCTGCAACGCGACCGCGTCCGCGACGCGCTTGCCAATCGTCCCGTAGCCGTTGATCGCAATCTTGGCCGGCATGGAGAAGGATCCCCACGCACCGAACGGTGGGGGGACTAAAAAGTTTGTGCGGTGCGGAAGGATATTCCGCCGGGCGTCGCATACCGACGGCATGATTTGCTACTACTGCGAGAAGAATGCGCGTGCGATTTGCCGGTTCTGCGGGGCCGCGGTGTGCCCGGACCACACGAGGGCGAACCGATTCGTGAGCGGATGGGCCGCCGAAGGCCGCGCCGACAACATCGTCGTGTTCAACGCGATCTGGTGCGGCCGTTGCGCCGTCCAGCCGATGTACATGGCCTAACGGGGCGGGACGCCTCGGGCGTAGAGCTCCCGCCGGATCCGCGGGACCATCGCCATCAACACGGCGGATTCCGTGAGATCGTCCCGATCGAGCCGACGTTCCGTGAGGTAGCCGATCGCGCCCTCTTTCGAACCGATGCCGCGAATCCCTGTGAGCCGCTCCATCGCCTTCCCAACGGTCCGGCCCGCCTTGACGCTCTCGAGGATGCGCGGCGGATACGTGAACCCCGGTCCGTGCCCGACAGTAACGTAGCCCGCGCGATCGACGATCGCGGCGTATTGTACGTCGAAATAATCGGAGATCATCGGGGACCACACGAGTCCCGCCTCGATTCCCATGCCGAAGTCGCCGGTGCCAATCGCCGCCTTGGCCCGATTCACGGCGCCGGTGAGGGCTTCGTCTCCGAACGGCTGCTCGGGGACATCGGTCCGCACGCGCACACCCTGCACGCGGGCTCGCAGCGACAGGCCCGCCATCACCCGGCGGACCGCCCGGACCTTGACCGGGTTGTCCGTGCCGACCCGCACGCGCAGCGGCGTCAGGCGCCGGCCGGTGCGGTCGATCACCCCGGCTCGAATCCGTCGGGAGGCGATCGGCAGACCGTCTTGCGCGAGGAGCATGGGCACCGCGCGGATTTCGAGGGGGCGTAGCCCCTTTGCCGCCCGGGTCTCGTTCAGGGCGATCGCGACCGGATGACGCTCGGCCGACACGACGATCACGTCGAGATCGGGGAGGTCGTCCGCGGGGCCGTACGAATCGTCGATTGGCTCGAGCTTCGCCGGACCCCACTTCCGCGCGGCCAGGAAACCCTTGAGATTCCGCTCGCGGGCGGCGTACGGATTCACGCGGCTCCGCGACTCGCGGGCGAACCGGTCCGTCGTCAGGCCAATCAACACGCGTTCGGGCCGGCCTTCGAACGCGGCGCGCAAGAGCGCTTCGTGGCCCTTGTGCAGGATGTCGAACGTCCCCCCGAGGACAACCTGCATCGTCGGACCATCCGGTCCGCGCGATATAAGCGTGCTCACGGAGACAGACGGCCTTCGTGGATCGCGAGCAAGTCGGAGTACACCGCGAACGCGGTCTGGCGCAACCCCGGATCCCGCTCGACAATCTGAAATTCCCTGAGCATGTCCGTTCGCACGACGAGGGAACTCGAGGTGCCATTCACCGAGAACAGCGGATGATCCGGGCCGATCGCGTCGAGGGACACGGACGCTCGCACGGCGCGTCCCTCGCGCCATCCCCGGGCGACCTGCTTCATGCGCTTCCCCGCTGCCCGTGCGGTCCGAACGGCGTCGGCTGGCATCGTCGAGACCCCTTGCCGCGGGACCCGCTCGGGTCGCAGCCCGCCGCCCATGAGCACGTTCGCGAGGAGACACGCCTTCATGGTCGCATCCCATCCGTCGAGGTCCATCGACGGATCCGTCTCCAGGAATCCGATTCGCCGTGCCGCCTCGACGCCGTCCGCATAGGTCCGCCCGGCCCCGATCTCGGAGAGGATAAGGTTCGTGGTGCTGTTCAGGATGCCTTCGAAGGATTCGATCCGTGCTCCGCGAAGAGCTTCTTGGAACAGGTTGAACACGGGCGCCCCATCCATCACGGTCCCTTCGTAGCGAAATCCGACGCGGTTCTCGCGGGCAAGCTCGCGCAGACGACGATAGTGGTACACGACCGGGCCTTTGTTCGCGGTAATCAGATGCTTGCCGGAATGCAGCGCCGCGAGGCCATGCTCGACGGCAACCTGTCGGGGACCAATCCGAAGGGGTGTGAGCTCGATCACAATGTCGGCCCGAGCCTGGCGGATGTATTCCGGTGCCGGTCGCGAGATCCCGCGGCCGCACGATTCGAGGGAGACGCCCGCGTCGGCCAGGCGGAGCGCCTTCCGCAAATCGATCCCGCGCGGATTCTCGACGGAGCCGTGACGCGCCGTGAGAATCGCGACGATGGACGCGTCGAGTCCGAACGCGCGGGCCAACTCG
>Ga0209237_1000036_pt1 | contig 54107 bp, 50 predicted proteins | sample GraSoi013_1_40cm_2_FD_185820 | JGI IMG/M metagenome (GOLD analysis project Ga0209237, IMG submission 185820) | Grasslands soil microbial communities from the Angelo Coastal Reserve, California, USA - Sample 10_02_2013_1_40cm (SPAdes) (version 2) | ecosystem: Environmental > Terrestrial > Soil >...
CTGCTGCTCGACCTTCGACCCGACCATGAACCCGGGAACGTCCTGCAGGAACAGCAGCGGGATCTCGAACGCATCGCAGAGGTTGACGAAGCGCGCCGCCTTGTCCGCGGCGTTCACGTCGAGCACGCCTCCCGCCTGCATGGGGTTGTTCGCCACGATCCCGACGGACCAGCCGTCGATCCGCGCCAGGCCGGTGACGATGTTGCGCGCCCATCGGGGCTTGATCTCGAAGAGCCGTCCGCCGTCCACCACCGCAGCGATCACCTTGTGCACGTCGTACGCCTGCCGCGGATTTTCCGGAACGATGTCCAGGAGCGCTTCCTCACGGCGGTCGGCGGGATCCGACGGAGCGCGGCGAGGGGGCTTCTCCCCGGCGCGCAGGGGAAAGTACGACAGGTACTCGCGCACCGCGGCCAGGCATTCGGCGTCGCTGCCGGTCTCCAGATCGGCGACGCCGCTCACCTCGGTGTGCACCTTCGAGCCCCCGAGCGCCTCTTCGGTGACGTCCTCGCCGACGACGCTCTTGACCAGGTAGGGTCCGCCGATCGCCATCGAGGACGTCCCTCGCACCATGGGCACGAAGTCCGCGAGGCCGGGAATGTACGCCGTTCCCGCGGCTCCAGGACCGACCATGGCAGCGACCAACGGCACGACCCCGCTCATCACCACCTGCTCGCGGAAGAGGTAGCCGGTGTCGGCGAACGAGGTGATCCAGGCCGCTTCCTCCGGATCCGCCGAGAGTCGCGCGCCCGCGGAGTCGACGAGCCAGATCATCGGGATCCGCTCGCGCAGCGCCAACTCGCGCAGCCGCGCGACCTTTCTTTCGCCCACGGGCCCGATGCTTCCGCCCTGAACGGTGAAGTCGTACGACGCGACACAGGCCGGCCGCGCGTCGATCATCCCCGTTCCGCACACCACCCCGTCCGCCGGCGTCGCCACCTCCGCCCTGCCGAGGTGCGTCGCGAGCAGTCCGATCTCCCGGAACGTGCCCGGGTCGAGGAGCAGATCGAGCCGCGCGCGGGCGTCCAGCTTGCCGCGCTCCTTCTGCCGCGCGAGCCGCGCCTCGCCGCCCATCTTCTTCGCCTCGGCGCGGCGCCGCTCGAGCTCATCCACCTTCTTACGCATTGACATGAACCGTCCGTATCACGAGGATTTGGAAGACCTGAATTTCCCCACATTGGCGCATGGTTTCGATGGTTTGACCCATACTGAAACATCGCGCTAGCGTTTCAATTGCGCCCGGGACCGGGGGGCCACCGCGCGCGACTGGAGTGAGACTCCATGCCTGGTCCGCAGTCCGCCCCTGACCTCCCATCCGTCGGAGCAGAAGCGGACCCGCTCCTCGGCCGCGTCCTCAACGATCGGTACCGGATCCTCGAGGTGATTGGCCATGGAGGAATGGGACGCGTTTACAAGGCATTGCAGGCGCCGCTCGACCGCCTCGTGGCCCTCAAGATCCTCGGCGCCGGGCACGACCGGGACCCGAACTTCTACAAGCGGTTCTTCCTCGAAGCCAGCGTCACCGCCAAGCTGACGCACCCGAACACCATCACGCTCTACGATTACGGGCGCACCGACGACGGCATCTTCTTCATCGCGATGGAGTTCCTCAACGGCCGCACCCTCTCCCAGGCCATGCAGGCGGACGGACCGCTCGCGCAGGAGCGGGCGATCCACATCGCGCAGCAGATCTGTCGATCGCTGCGCGAAGCGCACTCGCTCGGCATCGTCCATCGCGATCTGAAACCCGCGAACGTCATGCTGCTGCTCGAGCGCGACGATCACGACTTCGTGAAGGTGCTGGACTTCGGCTTGGTGAAATTCTTCTCCGGCGAGACCCACGAAGCGGACATCACCAACGCGGGCACCTTCATGGGGTCGCCGCACTACATCGCGCCGGAGCAGGCTCGCAGCCAGGGCCCCGACCAGCGCTGCGACATCTATTCGCTCGGCGTGCTGCTCTACCACATGCTGACGGGGCACGTGCCGTTCACTGGCGCGGCGCCCGTCGACATCATCCTCAAGCACCTGCACGACGTTCCGGTGGCGCCGCGCGCGCTTCGGCCGGATCTGATGATCGCTCCGGGCCTTGAAGATCTGGTGCTGCGTTGCATGGCGAAAGACCGCGACGAGCGGTTCCAGTCGATGGACGACCTTCTCGCGCAGCTCAAGGCGGTGCGCGCCCGCCTCACCGGAGTGTCGGCGTCGGGCTCCGCGCCGCCAGGAGCGGACGGGGTCTCCGCGGGAATGATCGCGCAGACGCCGCCGACGCCGCAGCCCGGTTTGCGGACGCCGAGCGAGCCGATGAGCGCCTTGCGCCCGACGCCGGCGCGCGGGATCGCGCCGCCCAGCCGGCCACCGCCTCCTCCCGCCGACGCCTTCGACGAGGTGCCGACCCCGTCGGAGCGGCCAACGTTTGCGCAGCCTTTCCGGATCGCTCCCGCACTGCGGACGGTGCTTCCCCCCGCGCTGATCGTGATCGCGGGGATCGGGACCGCCGCCTATGTGCTGCGCGCGCCGCAGCCTGGCGCGGCCGTAGCGCCTGCGCCGGTCGCGCAGCCGCCGGTCGCGCCGCCGGTGGTGGCAGCTGCTGCTCCGGCACCCTCCGTCGCCCCCCAGCCACAGCCCCCAGCCGTGTATCCGACCGCCTACGCGGGGACCACGCTGGTGACGGTGATCAGCATCCCCTCCGGCGCCGAGGTGCGCGACGCCGACGACCGCTTCCTCGGGACTACGCCCTTCGATCTGCGCGTGCCCTCCAGCCGCTCGCTCCACCTCACGCTCCGGCATGACGGCTATCGTCCGGTGTCCCTGAACAAGAAAGTGGACGGCGAGCACGAGACCCTTAGCGTGACGATGAAGAACGCGAAGGGGGACGCGTACGAGTCGAGGCCGAAGAGGAATTCAGCCGGCTACAAGGACGACCCGTACTGACAACGGATGAGAGGCGAGATGGAAAACCCGGTCAACGCGACCCGGCCCCTGGCCGTGCACGCAACGGTGCGAACGATCCTGCTCGCGGCGCTGCTCGCGCCGGCGGCGCTGGCCGACGCCCGGTCGGACGCGAAGCGGCACTTCCGGGACGGCATGTCGCTCATCGGAGCCGGACAGGTCGAGCGCGGGATCGCGGAGCTCAAGCAAGCCTACGCCATCAAGCCGCACCCCGACGTGCTGTACGACATCGCCAAGGCGTACGTCGATCTCGGCGACATCCCCGAGGCTCTCAATTACTTCCGCCAGTACGTTGCCACCGATCCGGTGGACAAGGAGCAGGTGCAGGCCATCATCCAGCGCCTGCAGTCGGCGATCGGATCTGCCGCACCACCGCCGCCGGCGATGGAGGCGCCGCCGCAGAACATCGACGTGCAGAAGCTGCTCGCGCAGCTCCAGGCGCTGGTCCAGCAATCCCAGGCGGCAGCACCCGTCGCTCTCGCGCCCGCCGCCCGCCCGGCATCGAGCAGGAAGGCCGAGCCGGCGAGGGCGGGAGGCGCCGCTACCAGGGGCGAGGACGAGATGTTCGAGGGGGAGACCATCTCGGCGAAGACCCGGGCGACGGCGCGGCAGATCGCCGCCGAGCTGTCGGGGACGCACGAGGCCAGCGACGAGGACATCTTCGAGGAGCAGGTGGTGACCGCTTCGGTGCGCTCCAGCTCCGAGACGAAGACGCCCGCCTCGCTGACGGTGATCACCGGAGACGAGATCCGGATGACCGGCGCCGCAACCATCCCGGAGATCCTGCGGCGCGTTCCCGGCATCGACGTGGCGGAGATGAACCCGAGCGATACCAACGTCTCCATCCGCGGCTTCAACCGGCGCCTGGCCAACAAGGTGCTGGTCCTGGTGGACGGCCGGTCCGTGTACCAGGATTTTCTCGGAGGCACGTTCTGGCCGCTGGTGGACGTCGCCATCCAGGACATCGACCGCATCGAGGTCATTCGCGGGCCGGGGTCGGCGCTGTACGGAGCCAACGCCTTCGCCGGCGTGGTGAACATCATCACCAGGACGGGCGAGGACATCTCCGGCGCGCGCGCCTTCGCTCAAGCCGGCGATCACGGCACCTACCAGGGCGTCATCACCACCGGCGGCAGGACGGGAAAGCTGAACTACCGGACGACGTTCGCGTACGACCGGGCCGACAAGTGGACGCGCGACTTCGCCGACGGCCGGGTGGATCTCTCGTCCCAGTTCCCCCAACCTGACCGAAGCCGCGAGATCGAGCGCGCCGACCTGGCCGCGACCTATGACCTCGGCAAGACGCAGGTGACGGCGGGCGGCGGGTTCGACAACGTCGCCATGCAGGTGGTCCCGCTCGGCGCCCTGCGCACCTTCGGGAGCACCGGGCAGAGCGGATTCGTCCGGCTCGAAGTGGGCAGCGGCGAGACGCGCGTGAAGGCCTTCTGGAACGCCTTGCGCCTGACCACCGGACCCGAGTACTGGCCGGACGGCATCCTCTCCCTGAAGAGCAGCGTTCGCAGCGACGTGGTCGATCTCTCCACGCAAACCGGGTTCGAGTTCAATGCGTCCGGCACGCACCACCTGAACGTCGGCGCCGGCTATCGCTTCAAGAGCGTGCAGTGGGGATATCTCGCCCGCAGGCCCGACGGGGCCCCTTACCAGGAGCATCACTTCAACGTCTTCCTCCAGGAAGAGTGGGAGGTGACCCGCAAGCTCTCGCTCGTGTTCTCGTACCGCGTCGATCGGCATCCGCTGCTCGCCGCGCAGAGCGTCACCGCCGGCGGGCTGGTGCACTCTCCCCGCGGCACGGTCCTCTACGAGGTGAAGCCCGATCAGGTGCTGCGGTTGACCGTCGGGTCCGCGTTCCGCGCGCCGACGTTCTTCGAGAGCTACATCGACCTGTTCGTGCCCATCCCGGATCAGCCAGCCATGGGCGTCCGGTTCCAGGGAAGCCGGACGCTTCGTCCGGAGCAGATGCTCCAGGCGGAGATCGGATATCGCGGGCGCTTCGGAAGCTTCCAGCCCGACCTCGTGGTCTACGTGGAGCGGGTGCAGAACCTGATCACCGACGGCGCGCTCCGCCTGCCCGCGAATCCCTCCCAGTCCGTCGATCCGGTGACCGGGCAGTACGTGGCCGGCTACACCGGATTCGAGAACGAGCCCGGCAGCTTCTTCGGGGTGGGGGCGGAAGCGGGCGGCAAGTGGTCGCCGGCGGACGGAGTCGACCTGGGCGCGAACTACTCCTACGAGAGGATGTTCGCCTGCAGCGCGACCGCGAGCGGCGGCTGCACCGCGAACACCACGGCGGCGAACCAGGTCTCGGCGACGCTGGCGAACACCGCCCGGCACAAGTTGAACCTGACGGCGACCTGGCGGACGAAGACGAACTTCGACCTCGGCCTGGGCGTCTACTACGTCTCCGGCACGACCTGGTTCGAGAAGTCGTTCGACGTGAGCAGCGCCGGCGGCGTGACCTTCACCCCGTACGCGGTGTCCGCGCACACGATGGTCAACGGCCGTGTCGGCTACCGCTTCATCAAGGACAAGCTCGAGGCCGGCGTCGCCTTCTACAACCTGCTCGGCGACGAGCAGCGGGAACACCCGTTCGGAAACCAGATCGGCCGCCGCGTGCTCCTCACCGCGTCGGGTGCATTCTGACGATCTGGCGCGGCCTTGCGGCGTCCACGATCGGCGTCCTCGCTTGCGGGAAGCCGGGTCTCGCGCCCGGCCTCGATCAGTACACCTGCGACGGCGGACTTTGCGCCGCGCCTGGCGTCATCCGCGGCGAGGTCGTCTATGGCGGCAGCGCCCGCGGCGATGCGATCCTGCTGCTCTTCGATACCGAGGCGCTGCCGCCGCCCGAAGGCAACGGCAGCGGGGCGGCGGCGGTGGCTCGCGTGCCGCAATCCACGCTGTTCGGGAGGACACCGGACGCAGGGGCGTTCTCGGCCTCGTTCACGTTCACGCAGGTGCCCTCGGGTCGCAACTATCAGATCCGGGCCTTCATCGATGCCACGGGCGAGTTCGACCCGCTGTTCGACTACGCGCAGCAGCCGCGAGCGGGAGACCCGGTCGGTGGGTATGGCGAGAGCGATCCTGGCGGCGAGCTGCGATTGCTCCCCATCCAGGTTGGTCCCGGGCAGGCGGTCAACGGGATCACCGTCACCTTCACCCAGGTGCTGTCCTACGACCCGCCGTCGTTCGAGCTGATCGGCGGATCGCAGGCGCTGGACCAGGACATGGATCAGCCGGTCCGCCTGAAGATCCGCATCGCGCATCTGCCGGCGCGAGGCGCGAGCTTCGCCAACGCGCACTTCGCGCTCGATCTGGACCGCGACGCCGAAGGAAACCCGCGCAGCAGGTTCAAGGATGGACTCTACGACGTCTTCCCGCGCGTGTTCCTGCGGCAGCTCACCTCCTTCGACGGCGCGGGGGGCTCGATCGCTCTCGCGTCCGGGGCGATCATCCCCTGCCAGGCGGTCTCGCTGTCCGTGCTCCCCGCCTTGCTGAACCTCGCTCCCGGGGCGCCGCCGGTTGCGCAGGATCTGCTCCAGGTGATGGTTGAGCCCTTCGCTCTCGGCGCCGACCTGCGGCCGCTGGCCCGGATCCCGGCCGGCGAGTACCAACTGGTGGTCATCCAGCGCAGCGGACAGTTCTGGACGCTGCCCAGCCAGCTCGGAGATCCGGCCAACGCCGGCACGCCATATTTCGCCGCATCACAGGCCCAGGCCGTGACCATCGCTCCGCTCGGGACGCGTCCGGCAAACAGCCTCAGCGGCACCGTCGTCTGGACCGGCGGCACTTCGACGGCGAGCGGCAACATCGTGGTGCAGGCCTACCGCGACGATCCCTACGACCCGCCGCCACCGCTGGGCACCGCGCAGCCGGTCCGCGTCCAGATCGTTCCGGCGAGCGCGGCAGTCCCGGATGCGCGCGGCTTCCGGGCAGCGTACCGCATCGGCGGCCTGCCGCCCGGAAGCTACATCGTGCAGGCGCTCGACGACGTCGACGGCAATTTCTCTCCGTTCAATCTGCTGAGAACGCCCACCGACGGCGACCTGGTGGGCGCGGTGCTCGAGCCCGGCAGCGGCATGCCCGCATCCGTCATGGTGAACGGAGACGTCGCCGGCAAGGACGTGACGCTGGCGCAGCGGCTGTCGTCGGACCCTCCCGCGTTCGAGATCGATCCCTCGACGCCGGCGCGGATGCCTGCCGATCAGGTGACGCCGGTGCGCTTCAGCCTGCGCGCGAAGTCGCTGTCGTTTCCGGCAGGAAAGGCCCCCGCACCTCAATTCGCCGTGCAGCTGGTGCGCGATTCAGCCGGAGCGGCCGTGGACGCAGACCACGACGGCCTCCCTGACGTGTGGCCGCGCGTCTTCCTGGTGCGGCTCGATCCGTCCGACCCGTCCGGACTGACTCAATACCTGTCGCCCGACCTGCGCACGACGCGGACCCAGGTGATTGCGGCCGCCGTCGACCCGACACCTTTCCTGCCCGCGCTTGAGCCGCAGCCCGGCGGCAATTCCCCGCCGGTGCTGACCCGCCGCCTGGACATCATCGTCCAGCCCGCAATGTTCGACGCCTCGACGCCCGGCGCCCCTCCGCAGCGGCTCCCCTCGCTCCAGCCCGGCGCGTACCGGATCGTGCTGCTCTCCCAGACGGGTCAGGTCTGGCAGATCCCGAACGAAGCGGGCTCCGCGGCGCTCGATCCGACCGTGGTCTGTGCGACCGCCCCATGCGCCCCGGGCACCGTCCAGACGCAGTCGCAGAGTGGCGCGTTCCAGGTCCTTGCGCCTGCGCATGCCGCGTACACGGGCGGGATCGCCGGATCCCTGACCGTGGCCGGCGCTCCGGCCATCGCTGCGGCGTACGTCTTCGCGTATGCGATGGACGAGCAGCCGCCCTTCGGGCTTCCGGTGTCGGCGGACTTCCATCTCGGGACCGAATTCCAGGGCGGTGCGGTCGGGTACGCGCTGCCGAACTTGCCGAGCGGCGATTACCTCGTCTCCGCCGTGGTCGACACGCGCGGCGATTTCGCGGCGACTCCGGCGGTCTTCGCGATGGCACCCGGGGCGGGGAGTCTCGTCGCGGCGCCGTCGATCGCGAGCGTGGGGACGACGTTCACCGCTCTGGACCTGACCGCCGCAACGGCGATGCCTCCGCGACCCGCCTTCCAACTCGGCGGGACGGCGAGCGGCGCGGACCTGGACCTTCCGTTCAACGGCGGTGCACTGGCCTCGATGCAGATCGAGCTCATGGCCATCCTCGATGCGGAGGTGGCGGCCCTTCGCCCGGATACGTCCGCTGCTCTCGCCCTCGCCTGCAGCGGCAGCGGAAAACCGGACGTGGGATCGGTCTCCATCGAGTTGATCAAGGTGGGCGACGCGGCGGGGCTCGCTCCCGAGCTGGATTCGTCCGGAAAAGCGACCGCCCTGTCCGGGTCGCTCGACTCGACGCAGTTCTCGTCCACGAGCTGCACGCCGGGCGGCCACTATGCCGCGACGGGATCGCTGTCCGTATTCGTACAGAAAGCGTCATCGGCGAAGGTGAATCTGCTCGATCCCCGCGTCGCGCCCGTGCCGGTCCCCCTCGTTCCCGGCCGCTACTCGCTCGCCATCACTTCTGCCGCGAAACAGGTGTGGCGGGTGCCGAATGAGCTGCAGCTAGGCCTGCTCGATCCCGCGGGGCTGCTCGCGACGCCGGCGGCAACGCAATCGCTCTTGCGGCCCCAGCAGGTGGCGGTGAACGTCAGCCCCTAGAGCGGTGTGACGAGCCGGCCCCCGGCATGGAAAGTGCGCGGAGCGCGTCCAGGCGCTCCGCGCCCCGGCGCTGTACGGCGGGGCGCGTTATCCGCGCTGGGCAGCGGGATCTTCGTCGAGCATGTCGTTCGGCGACGGGACCTTGCGAAGCTCCGCCTTGGCGATCTTCCACGCCTGCTGCACGACCCACGAGAGGGAGCGGTCGAGCCGCTGCGCCTGGGACTGGATCTCGTTCAGCATGTCCTCGGGGAAGTACAGGCTCTGCTTGCGCGCGTCGTTGGCCGACATCTATTCGCGCTCCTCGGACGGCCGCTCGCCGCCGATCACGTCATTCACCGAGGGGAAGCGCATGATCTCGTTGCGGGCGATCTTCCATGCCTGCTGCACGATCCACGAGAGCGAGCGGTCCTGCCGGTTCGCCTCCTCCTGAATCTCCCGCAGCATGTCCTCGGGGAAGTAGAGGCTCTGCTTCCTCTTGTCGGTACCTGCCATCAAATCCTCCGCGGAGGGGCGCCCGCCGCTCGCGGAGCGCGCACAACCGTCCCCTGTGTCTAGACGTGGACGACAGCGGGGTCAAGTAAGCGACCAGCCGTTGCCTCCTTCCAGCCGCGGCTACCCTCGGTAACACCTGAGGCGCTCGACCGACAGCAGGAGAGCAAGCGGCAGGTCGCTGGCATGAAGGTCGCAAGACCACATGTCAGCACTCCTTCGAGGACCTTCTCCGATGTCGATCTCTGGCGTGATCACGACGAAAGACATCCTGCGCCATGGCGGCATCATCGTGCGCGAGTTCGGCGCAGCGGCGTACTTCAGGTGCTGCGTCCGCGATCCTGCGTCGCAGACACACCACGTTCCTCGATTGCGTCGTACGCTTGGTGGGCTGATGAGCGGAGATAGGCACAGTCTCAAGCCTCGGCGCTAAGCCACTTTCGGTGGCCGCGCCGAAAAAAAGGCTGGCCGCAGCTTTGCTGGGCCAGCCCATGAGCCTGGAGGGGGAGGGGGGAACCCCCAGGCTCACTTGCAATTCTTGTCGCGGCCGGGAGCCGCGTCACCGTTCAGAACCCGCTGTCCGCGCTGGATGTTCCCGCCGCTGGTCCGATGCCCCCTTTTTCCGATTGGAAAATTGGATTCTCAACAGTCTACGCGCAAGTCCGTAGGACGCTAGGGCGCCATGCGGCGCTACACTGTGGGGGGTGTGGGAAATCTGGCGGACAGCGTCGAACACGCGGTCGCCCGCGGCCTGGCCCACGGCACCATCGTCTTGGTCGCTTGCTCGGGCGGCGCCGACTCCGTCGCGCTGGCGGCCTCCGCCGTCAGGGTCGGTGTCCGGTGCGCGATCGGACACGTGGACCACGGTCTGCGCGCGGGATCCACAGTCGAAGCAGACGGCGTACGGGATCTCGCGCGCCACCTGGGCGTAGAGTTTTACCTGAAGAAAATCGACAAATTGAACACTCGCGGCCCCGGGCTCGAGGCCGCCGCCCGGAGCGCGCGCTACGAGGCGCTCGCCGAGCTCGCACAAGCCGCTGGCGCCAGAGTCGTCGCGACGGCGCACACGCGCAGGGATCAGGCGGAAACACTTCTTCTGCGCCTCTTCCGAGGAGCCGGGCCGGGGGCGCTTGCGGGAGTGCGGCGGCGGCGGGTCCTCGCTCCCGGAATCGAGCTGGTGCGGCCGCTCCTCGATGTCTCCCGCGCCGCGACCGAGGCCTGCTGCCGCGCGAACGGTCTCGGCTGGGTGGACGATCCGCACAACTCCGATCGAGCCCGCGCCCGCGCCAGACTGCGCGCACTCTGGCCGGCGCTCCTGGAATTCAACCCAAGGCTCGAGGAGGCGCTTTCGGGTGCCGCCGCCCTCTTCGCCGAGGAAGACGAGCTCCTCGACGCACTCGCGCAGCGCGCCGCTCGTCTCCACCCGGCGCTGCAGCGGCGGGCCCTGCTCGCGGCCGCGAACGAGCAGGGCATCCGCCCGGAACGCGAGCACCTCGACGCAATCCTCCGGCTGCTCGAGCGCGGGGAGGGCGCCGCGGATCTGCCCGGGGGGCGCGCGGTCGTGAAATTCGAAGGCCGCAGGGAGCCGCATCCCCAGCCGGGCGAGGTGGCGATCCCCGCGCCCGGCCGTTACCTGTGGGCCTCGCGGGTGCTCGAGGTGGAGGCAATCGGCGGAGCGGGCGTGGAGGTCGATGTCTCGAAAGCGCCATTTCCATGGACGCTGCGCGGTCGCCTGCCAGGCGACCGCTTCCGCCCCGCCGCAGGGCGGACGAAGAAGGTCGCGGATCTCTGGATCGACGCGCGCATTCCCCGCGAGCAGCGTGCCCGTCTGGCGCTCCTCGCCGATGCCCATGGACGGATCTTCTGGGTCGAGGGGTTGCGCCCCGGACCGGCGTGCGGCAGCGGTGGCATCTCCTTCCGGCTTCGTCCGGAAATGAAGCCTTCGGACGGACCGTTACCGTCCAAGCGGCGGCACGAATCCTGTTCTGCTACGATGGATCCCAGGCCTGACGAGGAGCCAAGGTGAGACAGTCGTACAAGACCTTTTTTCTCTGGGCAGTCCTGATCCTGCTCTTCTTCTCGTTCTATTCCATCTTCTCCAAGCAGCGTTCCTCGGAGCCGAAGGAGATCGACGCGAGCGAGTTCTACGCGGCGGTCGAGCGAGGCGACGTCTCCACAACCACCGTGAAGGGGAACGTACTGCAGGGTCAGCTGAAGAATCGCCAGGAGTTCCGTACCGTCTCGCCGCTCGACAGCCAGCTCCTCGAGAAGATGCGCCAGAAGGGCGTGGCCCTGAAGTTCGAGAAGGAAGACTCGCAGTCGCTCTGGGCCCAGTTCCTCGTCTCCTGGATGCCGCTCGGCGTCCTCTGCATCCTCTTCGTCTTCCTCATGCGCCAGCTGCAGGCGGGAGGCGGCAAGGCGATGAGCTTCGGCAAGAGCAAGGCGAAGCTGCTCTCCGAGAACCACAACAAGGTCACCTTCGCCGACGTCGCCGGCATCGACGAGGCGAAGGAGGAGCTCGAGGAGATCATCGCCTTCCTCAAGGACCCGAAGAAGTTCACCAAGCTCGGCGGGCACATTCCCAAGGGCGTCCTCCTCATGGGATCCCCCGGAACGGGAAAGACGCTGCTCGCGCGGGCCATCGCCGGAGAGGCGGGCGTTCCCTTCTTCTCCATCTCCGGATCGGACTTCGTGGAGATGTTCGTCGGCGTGGGGGCGAGCCGCGTGCGCGACCTGTTCGAGCAGGGCAAGAAGCACGCCCCCTGCATCATCTTCATCGACGAGATCGACGCGGTCGGCCGCCACCGGGGCGCCGGCCTCGGCGGCGGTCACGACGAACGCGAGCAGACGCTGAACCAGCTGCTGGTCGAGATGGACGGGTTCGAGTCGAACGAGGGCGTGATCCTGATCGCCGCCACGAACCGTCCCGACGTCCTCGATCCCGCGCTGCTACGGCCCGGCCGATTCGACCGCCGCATCGTAGTCCCGCGCCCGGACGTGAAGGGCCGCGAGGGCATCCTCAAGGTGCACACCCGCAAGACGCCGCTCTCGCCCGAGGTGGACCTCGACGCCATCGCCCGCGGAACGCCTGGCTTCTGCGGCGCGGATCTGGAGAACCTGGTGAACGAAGCGGCGCTGATCGCCGCGCGCAAGAGCAAGGAGCGCCTGGACAAGGGCGACTTCGAGTTCGCCAAGGACAAGGTGATGATGGGCGCCGAGCGGCGCTCGATGATCATCAGCGAGAAGGACAAGAAGATCACCGCCTGGCACGAGGCCGGCCACGCGCTGGTGGCGAGGCTCACGGAGCACAACGACCCGGTGCACAAGGTCACCATCATTCCGCGCGGGCCCGCTCTGGGGCTGACGCAGATGCTCCCCAAGGAAGACCGCTTGAACTGGAACCGCAGCTCGGTGCTCGACCGCATCGCCATGGCGATGGGCGGGCGGATCGCGGAGGAGCTGGAGTTCAACGAGATCACTTCCGGCGCCAAGAGCGACATCGAGCACGCCACCAAGTTCGCGCGCAGCATGGTGTGCGAGTGGGGCATGAGCGAGAAGCTCGGTCCGCTCGCCTTCGGCGAGGAGGAGGGCGAGGTGTTCCTGGGCCGCGAGTTCGCGCAGCGGTCGCGCAACTTCTCCGAGGCGACGGCGATCGAGATCGACGCCGAGGTGCGCAAGATCGTCACCGAGCAGTACTCGCGGGCCAAGCAGATCCTGATGGAGAACAAGCCCGCGCTGGATCGCGTCGCCGCGGCGCTGCTCGAGTGGGAGACGCTGGATGGCGAGGAACTCGAGCTGCTGCTCCGCGGCGGAACGCTCAACAAGAGCAAGCCGCCGCCGGCGCAGAAGCCGAACGAGGTCCGCCGGCCCGAGGTGAAGGAGAAGTCGAAGATCCTCGACGCCCTCGGCGGCCTGACGGCGCCCGTGCCCAAGCCTGAGGCCGGGAAGGCGTAGCGCCGCGAAAGCCGTTCACGGCCACGTGGCCGTGGGCGCTCTAGAACGGGAGCGGCCGCAAGTCCGGCTCCACCCACCCGGCCCGGGCCGCGTCGGACCAGAGCACTTCCGGCGACCAGTGCCGCATGGGCAGATTGGTATCTGCCAGCGGAGTCTCGAGCAGCGCCGCCAGGTCCCCTTCGTGCGCGTTGACCGCCTTCAACCAGAACCAGGTCAACGTCTCGTTGTACTTGACGTGCGCTCCGACCTTGTCCACGTATTTGAGCAGCACCTCGCGCGCCTTCTCCGGCTCGCCGCGGTAGATCAGCGCGAGCCGTAGATGGGCGGCGTGGTTCATCAGCTGCTTGGGGAGCGAGCCCGACTCCAGCGCGGCGATGAAAGCGGCGTCGTTCATCAGGGTAGTCTATACAGCTGTGGGCGCGATCGCCCGAAAGATGGCGTTCCGGCCACGTTCACGTCGCCGTCGCCGTCCACGTTCACGTCAACCTCCCACGTCCTGTACAGTCCACGCGATGCGACTCCTCGAGCTCCAGTGCGAAGCCGACGCGCGGCAAGCCTGCGCGGCAATCGGGCGCGAGGTGGCAGACGCGAACCTGCGCGGGTGGGCGGCGGTCCTCGCCGAAAGCGTGCTGGCCGAAGGCATGCGCCAGTCCGGCCTTCCGGTCCTGCAGGGAGCGCGAGGAGCGCTCGTGCTCGGCAGCATCGCGCAGATCTGGCTGGCCGCGCGGAGCCTCGCGGATGCGCTCGAACGCGAGCCCCTGCGTGAGGCGGCCCGGGAGCTGATGCTGCGGGCGGCAAACGTCGAGACGCCTGCGCCGGGCAGCGCCTGGAAGCTCCCGCGCAGCAAGCTGCCGGAGCGCCGCACGCTGGTCATGGGCGTCGTGAATGCAACACCCGACTCTTTCTCCGACGGCGGTGCCTACGACCCCGTCGCGCACGGCCTGAAGTTGGCGGAGGAAGGGGCGGACATCCTCGACGTCGGCGGCGAGTCAACGCGCCCGGATGCAACTCCGGTCGACGCGGTCGAGGAACGGCGCCGCACGGAGCACGTGGTACGCGAGCTCTCCCGGCGTACCCAGGTGCCCATCAGCATTGACACCACCAAGGCTGCCGTGGCCGCGCCCGCGCTCGACGCCGGAGCCGAGATCGTCAATGACGTCTCCGGACTGACCCGCGATCCGGAGATGTTCCGCGCCGCGAGCGGCGCGGCGCTCTGCCTGATGCACATGCGCGGCACTCCGGCGGACATGCAGTCGCGCGCCCGCTATGCGGACCTGCACGGCGAGATCGAGCAGGAGCTGGTGGAGGCGCTGGAACGCGCCTGCGCAGCGGGAATCCCCGAGCAATGCATCGCGGTCGATCCCGGTCTCGGATTCGCGAAAACGGCAGCGCAGAACCGGACACTCCTGCGCCGCCTGCGTGAGCTGACACAGCTCGGCCGCCCGCTGGTGGTCGGCGCCTCGCGCAAGTCGTTCATCGGAGCGTCGACTGGCAAGCCCGCGCCGGATCGGCTGTTCGGAAGCGTGGCTGCCGCGGTGATCGGGGCGTCGAACGGGGCAGCGGTGTTGAGGGTGCATGACGTCGCGGCGACGCGGGAGGCGTTGGCGGTGGCGGATTCCATCCGGACGTCCGGTGTCTGACAGTCGGCTCCGGCGCTTGCCGGCCCGCCTGCGAGGCACCAAGATTTGCGTCTCAATCCGGGAGCCTCCAACATGGCCGTCCGCTTGGCAGAGAAACCACTGGAGCCTGCGCGCAAGCTGTTCGGGACCGACGGAATCCGCGGCACGGCCAACGTGTATCCGATGACGGGCGAGCTGATGCTGCAGCTCGGCAGGGCCTTGGCCTACCAGATCAAGCGCGGCAACCATCGCCACCGGGTCGTGATCGGAAAGGACACCCGGCTCTCCGGGTACATGCTGGAGACGGCGCTCGCCTCCGGTCTCTGCAGCATGGGCGTCGACGTGCTGCTCTGCGGGCCGCTGCCGACGCCGGCCATCTCCAACCTGACGGTCTCGATGCGCGCGGATGCGGGCGCGGTGATCAGCGCCTCGCACAATCCCTATCAGGACAACGGGATCAAATTCTTCAGCGCCGACGGGTTCAAGCTGCCGGACGAGGTCGAGGCGGAGATCGAGGACCTGGTCGCCAACGACAAGCTGCACCACCTGCGGCCGACCGCCACCAGCATCGGCAAGGCTTACCGCATCGACGACGCAGCCGGGCGCTACATCGTCTATGCGAAGAACACGTTCCCGAGGCACCTGACCCTGGAAGGGCTCACCATCGTGGTCGACTGCGCGCACGGAGCAGCGTACCGCGTGGCGCCCGCGGTGCTGGAGGAGCTGGGCGCGAAGGTGATCGTGATCGGCAACCAGCCGGACGGCAAGAACATCAACCGCGGCTTCGGCGCACTTCATCCGGAGACGATGTGCAAGGCGGTCCGGAAGACGGGCGCCGATCTGGGCATGGCGCTCGATGGCGACGCGGACCGGCTGATCATCTCCGACGAGCACGGGAACGTGGTGGACGGCGACGCGGTGATGGCGATCTGCGGACTCGACCTGCTCCGGCGCCGGGCGCTGCCGAAGAAGACGCTCGTCGCCACGGTGATGAGCAACATGGGCCTCGACCAGTGCCTCGCCAAGGCGGGAGGGCGGGTGCTGCGCACCCGGGTCGGCGATCGGTACGTGCTGGAGGAGCTCCGGCGCGGAGGCTACAGCTTCGGCGGCGAGCAGAGCGGGCACCTGATCTTCCTCGACCGGGCCAATACCGGCGACGGCAGCATCGCGGCCCTGGCGCTGCTCGCGGTGATGGTCGAGAGCGGCAAGCCCATCTCCGACCTGGCGAGGTGCATGGATGTCTTTCCCCAGGCGCAGCTCGGGCTGGTGGTGAAGAACAAGCCCGAGCTCGGATCGCTCGCCGGAGTGATGCGCGCCATCCGCGACGTGGAGCAGAAGCTGGGCGACAACGGCCGGGTGCTGGTCCGGTACAGCGGGACGGAGCCGAAGGTCCGCGTGCTCGTCGAGGGGCCGGACCAGAAGCTGATCGACGGCTACGCCGCGGAGATCGCCACCGAGCTGAAGAAGGCGATCGGCGCGTAGCCTGCGCTCGATCTGGATGTGTTCTACACTGTACCGGGGAGGCACCCCTCCATGCGCCTCGGCGTCAACATCGATCACGTCGCTACTCTGCGGCAGGCGCGCAAAGGGCGTTACCCCGATCCGGTCGCCGCGGCGGCGCTCGCGGAGCTGGGAGGCGCCGACCAGATCACGCTCCACGTGCGCGAGGATCGGCGGCACGTCAACGACCGGGACCTGGAATTGCTCCGCAAGACCGTGAACGGCACCCTGAATCTCGAGATGGCCGCGGTGCAGACCATGCTGAACCTCGCGCTCCAGCACCGCCCCGACACGGCGACCCTGGTGCCGGAGCGCCGCGAGGAGCTGACCACCGAGGGCGGACTCGACGTCGTCACCAACCGCGAAGAGATCCGCAAGGTGGCCCGATCGCTGCGGGACGCGAGCGTGGAGGTGTCGCTGTTCGTCGATCCGGACCTCGAGCAGATCAAGGCCAGCCACCGCGCCGAGGCGCAAGCGGTCGAGCTGCACACCGGCCGGTACTGCGAGGCGCGCACGCAGCGAGACCGCGCCCGGGAGCTGGCGCGCGTCGTCGAGGGCGCCAAGGCAGCGGCCAAGCTTGGGTTGCGCGTCGCCGCCGGGCACGGCCTCGACTACTGGAACGTCAAGCCCGTGGCGGAGATCGCGGAGATCACCGAGCTGAACATCGGTTACGCGATCGTTTGCCGCGCGCTGCTCACCGGGCTCGAGCGCGCCGTGCGCGACATGAAGGACCTGATCGGATGAGGCTCCTCACCGCGGCCGAGCAGCGCGAGCTCGATCGGCTCGCCGCGGCGGAAGCGGAGCTGCCCACGCGGGTGCTGATGGAGAGCGCCGGCGCGGCGGTCGCGCGCGCCGTCGCCGAGCACTCTCCGCGCAAGGTGGTGGTCTTCTGCGGGCCGGGGAACAACGGAGGCGACGGGTCGGTGGCGGCGCGGCTGCTCCGCGACGCCGTGCCGGAGGTGTACGCCTGGTACACGCGCCCGCCGGAACAGCTGAAGGACGACGCCGCTCTCGCCGCCAAGGCATGGCGCGCCGCGGGGGGCCAGGAGGCAAAGCGGACGCTGCGCGGCGGGCCCGGCGTGGTGCTGATCGACGCGGTATTCGGCAGCGGCCTTTCCCGCCCGCCGGACGGCGCGGAGGCGGAAGCGATCCGCGCGCTGAACGCGGCCCGCGAGCGGGGCGCGCTGCTCGTCGCCGTGGATGTGCCGAGCGGTGTCGATTCGGACACGGGCCATGTCTACCCGGTGCACATCGCCCGGGCAGACGTGACCGTCACGCTCCATGCGCCCAAGCGCGGGCTGTACTTGCATCCCGGCGCGGACTGCGCGGGCCGGATCGCGGTCGCGCCCATCGGCATTCCGCGCGCGCTGGAGGAGAAGCTCGCAGGGCCGGCATGCGAGCTGATCGACGAGGACTGGGCGCTCGCGCAGTTTCCCCGGCGCCAGCGCAATGCGCACAAGAACGATTTCGGCCATGTGCTCGTCGTCGCCGGATCCGCGGGAAAGAGCGGCGCCGCGGCGCTGGTCTGCGAGGCCGCGCTGAGGGCAGGGGCGGGGTTGGTCACGCTTGCCGCGCGTCCGGAGATCGCGCCGGCGCTGCATGGAGTGCCGGAAGCGATGTTCGTTCCGTTGCCCGGAAGCGGGCCGCTCTCCCTCGCGGACCTGCCGCCCTTGCGCGAGGCGCTCAAGGGCAAGACGGCACTGGCCGTGGGGCCGGGAATCCCGCGCGGACCGGAAACGGGTCCTCTGATCGCCGAGCTCGTCTCGGCCGCCGAAGTGACCGTGCTCGACGCCGACGCGCTCAATGCCCTCGCCGAGCACCGCGATCGGATCGCCGAGTGGTTCCGGCGCGCGCCGACGCGGCCGCTGCTCACGCCGCATCCGGGCGAGTTCTCTCGCCTGACGGGGGAGGAGAGCGAACGCGTGCTGTCCGACCGCGTCGAGTCCACGGTGCGCGCCGCCCAGCGCTTCGGGGCCTGCGTCGCGCTCAAAGGCGCACACACGGTGATCGCCGATCCGGAAGGATCGAGCGCAATTTGCGCAGCCGGAAACCCGGGAATGGCGACGGCGGGCTCGGGCGACGTGCTCACTGGGATCGCCGGGGCGGTGCTGGCGCGCCGGGGCGGGATGGGCGGCACCGCGGAACGGGCGCGGCTGGCCGTTTTCCTTCATGCGACGGCCGGCGATCTCGCAGCCTCGGAGATGGGAGAGACGCCGCTCGTCGCCAGCGACATCGCGCGCACCGGGCTGCCGCGCCTGTTCCGGCGCTGGGGCCGATGATCCGGGAGCTTTTCCTCGAGAGCCCCGCGGCGACGCGCGCGCTCGGGCGCAGGTTGGGCGCCGCGCTGCGGCCCGGAGACTTCGTGGCGCTGATCGGGGACCTCGGCGCCGGCAAGACGCTGTTCGTCAAAGCCGTCGCCGAAGGGGCCGGCGCCGAGGCCGCCAGCTCTCCCAGCTTCGCCCTGCTCAACCGGTACGGCGGCCCGGTCCCGCTACAGCACCTGGACCTGTACCGGATTTCGAATCCAGCGGAGCTGTTCTCGCTGGGATTCGATGACCTGCTCGAAGAGCCCGCGGCGACGCTCTGCGAGTGGGCCGATCGGGCGCGCGGTGCGCTTCCGGCGGATCGGCTGGAGGTCGCCTTCGAGCATGCCGGGCCGAGATCGCGCAAGGTGCGCCTGCATGCCACAGGCGCGCGAGCGGAAAAACTGCTCGCGGCGGCGACGTCCGTATGATGGCCGAATGAGCATGTCCATCACCTGCCCCCAATGCGGGCTCACGCAGGAAACGCCCGCCGATCGCATCTGTCGCGGCTGCGCGAATGCCATCTCTTCCCTCGTCGCCCCGGCGCGATCGGTGCTCGGCCTGGGCAAGGAGGCAGCGGCGAAGGCGATTCCGGTCGGCGCGCGCGTCGCGGGCGTCGTGCTGCTGCTGAATGCCGCGGCCAACGCGCTCACGATGATCAAGCAAGGTCCGGGGAGCGATCCCCTCGCACACCACGAAGTGAAGGGCATGATCGTGGATCTCATCGTTGGCGGCGGTCTGCTCGCCGGGAAGGCGAATCTGCAGAAGTGGGCCATCGTGCGCGTGGTCCTCGGGATGATCGTGTTCGGAGCGCGTGCTGATCATCGGGGAGTCGGTCGCGCCGACGATGCGGATCAACCAGGAGAAGTTCGAGCAGGCGGTGATCGACGAGATGAAGGGCCGGATGACGAAATTCGAGGACCTCGGCCGCCAGGTGCTGCCGGTGGGCGCCATGCTGCACCTGAGGGGTCACGCGAAGACGCTGGACCTCGAGTACTACCGCGGCGTCTTCGCCGACAAGAACCACGGGTACCAGGTGGTGGCCTTCGCGACGCCGCAGTCGTTTGCGCGCGTCGAGCTGGAGCTGGCGGCGATGGTGCGGTCGTTCCAGCCGGATTGCGCCGCGGGATCGAAGTCGCCCTGATCCCGAGGCTCGACTCGACCTCGCCCTGACGGCGGGCTGATCGCGAGAAAAGTTGTGGGCGGCGCGATCCTTGGCGAGTCTGGAAGGCATGCACAAGGGATTGCGAATCGTTGCCCTCTCTCTTTTCCTGGCCGCCGCGGCCGCGCGTGCCGACGGCGTCTTCCAGGCGAGCATCACCGTCGCGCTCCCGGTAGTCCTGCCGCCGGTCGTCGTCGTCAGCCCAGGCGTGCAGGTCGTCGAGGACCTCGACGACGAGGTCTTCCTCGTCGACGGATGGTACTGGGTTCGCCGCGGAAACCTCTGGTATCGCGCCCGCGATCACCGGCACGCATGGGTGTACGTTCAGCCGCGCTTCGTTCCGCTCGGGCTGCAGCGGATTCCGCCAGGTCACTACCGTCGTTTCCACCACGCGGAGTGGAAGGCCGCAAGGGAAGAGGAAAAGGAACGGAGGCGCGCCTGGCGCGAGGACGAGAAGGAGCGCCGGCGCGAGGCGAAGCAGGCGGAGAAGGAATGGAAGAAGGAGCACAAGGGCGGCAAGCACCACGATCGCGACGAAGATTAGCCGCGGTCGGTGACCGTCAAGCGTCGACGTTTGTCGTCGTCGTGGGTGTGAACGTGAACGGCGACGGCGACGGCGACGTGGCCGGGCCTGGAAAGCTTCCCTCGCGCCTCACCGCGGCAGCAGCGAAGTCACCCTGAGCCGCAGCCGCTCGTCCACGGCGACGAGCGCCTCCTCCGGCAAGAGGCGCCAGGCCCGCTTGCCGCCCGGAGGCGGCTCGCCGGGATCCTCGCTGGCGATCGCGACGTATCCGCACGCGCCGCTCCGATCGGGAGCGGGCGACGACAAGAAGAGCGTGCGGCCTCGCCGGCACGCGAGCAGCAGCCGGCCATCGGTCGCGAGAAAGGTCGTGCTCGCGCGGGCATCGCCGCGCTCCGCGATCTCGCGCACGAGCGCGACGGTCTCCGCCAGCGCGGCCGCGGCCGAACCGACGTCGGCGCGCTCCGGGTCGCAGTGCCCTCGCAGACGCGTGAGGAAGAGCAGGAAGCAGCGCTCGCTGTCCGTTTCGCCGCGCAACTCGCCGCGCAGCGACGGATCGATCAGGGCTTCGAGGGGCGGCCGCACGCGCTCCCAGTCCGGCAGCGTGCCGTTGTGCGCGAACAGCCAGGGTCCCCGCTGGAACGGATGTGTGTTCTCTGCCGCCACCCGCCCTACACTGGCCTTGCGGACGTGGGCGACCACCGTCTGTGCGCTCACGAACTGCGACACCTTCTCGAAATCTGCGTCCCCGTGGGCAGGGGTGAGACTGCGCACTACACGCGGCGTGCCGTCCTCGTACCAGCCGACACCCCAACCATCCGGATGCTCGCGGCTTTGCACGCGGAGCGCGTTTGCGCCATGAAACAATTCGTGGGATACGCGGCCGCGGTCCCGGGATCGGCAGCCGAAAAGGCGGCACATCGCGGGGGGAGTGTAGTCCAGGCGGCGATTGTGCTGTAATTTTGTTCGCTACCGACCTTTCCCATGTAGGAGAATGACCGCGATGTGGGCAGCGATGGCGCTCGTGCTCGCTTCCTCGACGGCGCCGCCAGTCGTTGCGCTGCTGCCCCTGCGCCCGCTGGGCGCGCCCGCTGACGTGGTCCACGCCCTGGAGGTCACGCTGCGCAACGAGCTGGCGCACCTGCCCGAGGCCCGGCTGGCGCCCGCGCAGGCGGTCGCCGACGCGCTGAAACGCGAGCCGGATTGTGAGGCGAAGGTCTCGTGCGCTGCGGCGGGCGCTGCCCACGCCGGCGCCCGCCAGCTGATCATGGGTACCACCAGCCAGCTCGGCGATTCCTTCATGATCGACTTGAAGCTTATCGAGGCGCGGACGGGGCAGGAACTCCGCCGCGTCACCCATCCGGTGAGCGGCGCGCAGGATGCCTTGATCGAGATGGTGCGCGAGGCGGCCGTGCAGCTGCTTGCGCCGCAAAGGTTCGCCGGCGCGTTGCGGGTCAACGCCCCCGGCGCCGAAGGGGCGCAACTCTTCGTCGACGGCAAGCTCGCGGGGACCCTTCCCCTCGGGCAGCCCCTGGAAGGTCTCTCCCCCGGGCAGCACGTGGTGCGCGTGAAGGACAAGGCCCAGGAGACCAGCACGTTCGTCGAGGTGCGGTTCGGGCGCACCACCGATGCGCAGATCGAGCTCGGCGCCCCTCCCGTCGTCGCGGTGCCCGCGGCGGCGCTCCCGGTCGCCATCTCGGCGTCCGCGCCGCGCAAACCCGCGTGGGTCCGCCCGGTCGCCGTCGCCGCGCTCGGCGCCGGGGTGGCGAGCGCCGTCATCGGGGCCGCCTTCAACGCGCGCGCCGGCTCCAGCTCGTCGAGCTCGAGCGTTGGCGCCAATCAGCTGAATACCCGCAGCGTCCAGGGATATGCGGACGTCAATCGCGACACCAACCTGGCCCGCGGCTTCTACGTGGCCGCCGCGGTGCTGGCCGCCGCGGGGGGCGGTTTGCTCTGGTGGGATCTGCAGGGCGACTCCATTGGCGTCACCACCCACTTCTGACCACCGCGGGAAACCTGCCCCGCAGAACTTGCCGTGCTAGCGTCGAAGGTCGCTCTTCGCGAGGAGGAACGTCGTGTCCCGCAGCGCCGCGCTCAGCTTCCTGTTGCTCGCGTCCGCGGCTTGCCGCAACAAAGACCCCGACCCGAACTTCAAGCAGGCGACCGCCATCTACCAGCAGCTCTACGCCACCCAGCTCGACGACGCTTATGGCGATCCGAGGATGGACGAAGTGGTGGTGCTGCTGGGAAAGGTAAATCCGCGCTCGATCGATGCCGATCGCGCGCAGGCCATGCTGCGGACCATCCAGCACGGTCGAGAAGATCTGGCGAGGGAACGCGCCGAGCGCGAGAAGATGGCCGCCGCCGCGGAGCAGAGCCTCGCCGCCGCACAGGTGAACATCGATCCCTCGAAGGTGCTCGCGGCGAGCGAGCCCGACGCGGGGCAGCCGCTGGACCCGTTCGGGCCAGGCGCGTCGGTCGCCGACCTGAACAAGCAGAACGGCGGGTGCCTGATGGACAACGAGCCCTTCACCGAGCAGGGCACGGGCGTTGCCGGCACGGTGTACCGCGTCGCTCCTTCGGATGCATGCAGGGGCAAGCTGCCGGGGCTGAGCGGCCAGATCGTCCTCGTGGTCGACGGCAAGATCTATCGCCGGGCCGCGGACCCGAGACCGCCACCGCCGCCGCCTTCCGCCACCGCGACGGCGGCTCGCCCGCCGGCGGCAGGTGCGCGCCCGGGTCCGCCGCCGGGCGGTTCACCGCCCGCCCCGGCGGCGCAGGCCCAGCAGCCGCAATAGCGCCGGGCGCCATGGCCTGCTAGACAACGCAGCCCGATGGCCGAGCTGTCGTACACGCTGCTACGCCTGCTCCCGAAGAACACGCTCTCGCGCGCGGTGGGAGCCGCGTGTCGCGCCAGCGCGCCGAGGCCCGTGGTCCGAGCCGTCATCCGCGCCTTCGCGCGCAAGTACGGCGTGGACATGAGCGAGGCGGAGCGGCCCATCGACCAGTATCCGACGTTCACGGAGTTCTTCACCCGCCGGCTAAAGCCGGGCGCGCGCGCCATCGCTCCCGGGGAGCTCTTGCCCGTGAGCCCGGTGGACGGGACGATCGGCGAGCTGGGCGACATCGTCGAGTCGCAGCTCTACCAGGCGAAGGGGAAGCACTACACGCTGGCCGAGTTGATCGGGGGACCGCGCGCGGAGGAGGATGCGCGCCAGTTCGCCGGTGGCGCGTTCTGCACCATCTATCTCGCGCCGTACGACTACCACCGCATCCACGCGCCCCTCGGCGGCGAGATCTGCGGGTACGTCAACATGCCCGGGCAGCTCTGGCCCGTGAACCCGGCCGGCGTCCGCAACGTGGAGAAGCTCTTCTGCGTCAACGAGCGCTTGACCACTTTTCTAAAAACGCCCCGCGGCGCGTGCGGGGTGGTGGCGATCGGCGCGACGAACGTCGGCCGGATCCGCGCCATGTACGACGACGTGGTCACCAATGCGCGGCGCACCCGGCAGCCCGCGCGCAAGCTGTACGAGCGCCCGCTGCGCGTGGAGAAGGGCGGAGAGCTGGCGGTGTTCGAGATGGGATCGACCGTCGTGGTGCTCTTCGCGCCGGGAGTGAAGCTCGCGGCGAGCCTGCGGCCCGGGCAGCAGATCAAGCTCGGCGAGGCGCTGGAATCGCCATGAGCCAGAAGATCCGCGGCGTGAAGGGAACGCGCGACGTCCTGCCGATCGATACCTACGTGAAAGACGAAGACCCCTGGGTACGCGTCGGCCACTACCAGCTGATCGAGCAGACCGCCCGCGAGCTGTTCCCGCTCTACGGCTATCGCGAAGCGCGCACCCCCATCCTCGAGCGGACCGAGCTGTTCGTGCGGGGCATCGGCGAGGTCACGGACATCGTCGGCAAGGAGATGTACACGTTCGACGACCGCGGCGAGTCGGTGACCATGCGGCCGGAGAACACCGCGTCCCTGGTGCGCGCGTACATCGAGCACAACGTCAACCAGCAGGAGCCGGAGACGAAGTGGTGGTACCTGGGGCCGATGTTCCGCCGCGAGCGGCAGCAGCGTGGCCGCTACCGGCAGTTCACCCAGATCGGGGTCGAGGCGTTCGGCAATCCCGGGCCGCGGATCGACGCGGAGCAGATCGAGATGCTGGAGCGCTGGCTGCGGATGCTCGGCATGCCGTTCTCCATGCACCTGAACACGCTCGGCGACGCCAACTGCCGCCCCCGTTACCGGGAAGCGCTGCAGGAATACCTGCGCGCGCACGCGGACGACCTCTGCGAGGAGTGCCGCAAGCGGACGGAGACGAATCCCATCCGTGTCCTCGACTGCAAGAACCCGAAATGCCAGGAAGTGGTGGCCGGCGCGCCACGGATGCAGGAGTTCCTCTGCGACGCGTGCAAAGCGCACTTCGCGGCCGTGCAGGAGGCGCTGCAGCGGCTCGGAGTCGCGTTCGTCATCGATCCGAAGCTGGTCCGCGGCCTCGACTACTACACGCGCACCGCCTACGAAGCGATCGCCACCTCCGGGCTCGGCGCGCAGAGCACACTCGCCGGCGGCGGCCGCTACGACGGGTTGGTGAAGGAACTGGGCGGTCCCGACATCCCCGGGATCGGGTTCGCCGCCGGCGTGGAGCGGATGGCGCTGCTCATCGCGCAGCAGGGCAGGGAGCGGGTGACCCGGCCGGTCGTGTTCATCGCGCCCCTCGGCGAGGCCGAAGCGGCGCGCGCCGATCAGCTGGCCCAGCAGCTTCGGGCCGCGGGAATCGCGGCCGAGGTGAGCTTCCGGAAGGCGAACCCCGCAAATCAACTCAAGCGCGCCGACGCGCTCGGGGCCCGGTTCGCTCTGGTGCTCGGAGATGCCGAGATGAAGGCGGACCGGGGAAAACTAAAAGAAATGAAGACCGGCGCGCAGCACGAGGTGTCGCTCTCTGCGCTCGCCGGGGAGGTGAAGAAGCTGGAAGGATCAGGATGACGCCCCTCTTCGCGCTCCTCCTGCGCTCGCGGTTGCAGAGGGTGCTGCGCCAGGTCACTTCCTGCTGGTCTCGCGCAGCCTTCGCGTGAGCACCTTCATCACGCCCATCGCGATCTCCGGGCGTTCTCCAAGGATGTCGCGAAAGTCGTCGCGGCCGATCTTCAGCAGGATGGAATCCTCGACGGCGGTGACGCTGGCCGAGCGGGGCTCCGAATCGAGCACCGCCATCTCCCCGAACACGTCGCGCTCGCCGAGCCGCACGAGCTCCTTGCTACCCTGGTGCACTTTCACTTTTCCTTCGACGATCAGATAGAGCGCGTCGCCCGTCTCGCCCTGGGCGAAGACCTGGTCGCCGGCCGCCAGCGGTTGCTCCTCCGCGATCTCGGCGATCTGCGCCAGCTCCTCGGACGGCAAGGTACGGAAGAGGTCGATGCTCTTGAGGAACAACACCTTCTCCACGGTGGAGATCATGCGCTCGCCCGCGGCGCGGATCGGTCGAGCAGCGCGCGGACGGTGCGCCTGACCGACGGCGCGGGATCGCCGGCCAGCGGCGCCAGCAGCCGGGAAGCTTCCGCCGGCGCTGCACGGGCGACCGCGCGCGCCGCCGCTTCCCGCAGGGGCGCCGACGCTGCATAGAGGCCTGCCTCCAGCGCGGGAAGCAGACGAGCGAGCGGCAGGGGGGCGTCCAGCGCCCAGCGTGCCGCGCACGCGGCCACCCAAGGGCCACATTCGCCGCCGATCAGCGCGGAGACCAGCTCGGCGACCGGGCGCGCGTCCGGAGCCACCTGGTCGCCGCGGCGCTTCGTCTCCTCGAGGTTTGCCATCACCTGACGTTTCCAGGGCTCCGGCAGGGCGTTGTCGAGCACCTCGATGGCGTTGCCGCGCGCCGCCGCGGATTCCGAACGCAGGTTCTCGGCCACGACGTCTACCCGCACCTCGGGGAGCAGCACCTCGAGGAGGACGAGCGCCTGCAGCACGCGCGCGTCGCGCTCCTCGAGCAGCGCCATTCCCAGCAATTCGGCAGCGGTGCGCGGCGCGTGACCCGCCGCCGGCAGGGGCAGCGTCTTGAAGACGGAGAGGGCCGTCCGCGCCGCCGCCAGCTCCACGTGGACCGCGCGCTCGACCCGGACAGCCTCGATGCGCACTCCGCGCTGGCGGCGCGCGAGCCGTGCCAGCGATCGCGCCGCTGCCTTGCGCACCGCCTGCTCGCGGCAGGTGAGCGTCGAGACCAGCGCGTCCGCCGCCGCGCGCGTGGCGAGCCTCTGCAGCACGAGCGCGGCGCCGCGGCGGCAGTCCACGTGCGAAGCTTCGTCGAGCAGGATGACCTCGAGCGCATGCTCGATCCCGGGGCCGAAGGCAGCGAGCGCGCTCGCCGCTTCCAGCGCCGTCTCGCGCCGCTCGAACTGTTCGACCAGCGCGGCGATGAGCTCGGGGGCCCGGAGCTTGCCGGCGGCGGCGATCGCGGTGCGGCGCACCGTGATGTCCGGGTCCCGCAGGAACGCGAGCAGGGAGCGGAAGAATCCGCTGACCCCGATCCTCCCCAGCGCGTCGGCGGCCGCGGCGCGATCGCGCGGATCCTCGGCGCAGAGCAGCTGCTTGAGCGGTTCGGCCGCCGCCAGCACTCCGTCGATCCCGGCGTGGCGAATGAGCGCCACTGCGGCCGCCGCCCGGACGACGGCCTCGGGAGCCGCGCGGACGTCGAGGAAGGGAAGCACCGTCGCCACCGCCGCCTCCTGCTCGATGGCGCATACGGCGCCGAGCGCCGCGGCGCGCACCTCCGCGACCGGGTCGCGCAGCAGCCCGCGCATGTCGATGAGCGGGCCGGGCCTGCGCAGCTCGCCGAGCTGCTCCAAGGCGGAGGCCCTCACGGCCGCGTCCTGGTGCCGGAGCAAGGAGCGCAGCTCGGGCGTGAAGTCCGCTTCCTGCGCCAGCTGCCGGACGAGGGTGATCGCGTGCAGGACGGTAGCCGGTTCGCCACCGAGCGCCGTGCGCAGCGCGCGCATGGTCCCCTCGTTGAGCCGCGAGAACTGCGAGCTGGAGAGATCGAGGCGCCTTCGCTCGAGCGACTCGACCAGGCTGCGGACGTACTCGCCGCGGGCGCGCGTCAGGAGCCAGACCCAGGTCCCGACGAGCAGCAGCACGGCGGCGGTGAGCGGGCGCCCGCGTCCACCGGACTGCTTGTAGAAGAGCAGCACGGCGCCGGCGAACGCGACCGAAGTCGGCTTGAGCACGCCGTCGATGAATGCCTTGGCGCGCCCGCGCACGTGGGGAGCAACGGGCACGTACAACAGCTGCATCGAGGCATCGTTGATGGTGTAGCGGAAGATGGTATCGGAACCCTTGGCGAGCGAGCTGACGAAAAGCCCGGGGGTCGCGCTCGCCGCGGAGGCGCCGGAGCCGAGCGCGAGACCGAGGGGGAGGGGAAGCAGCGAGGCGAGGATCCCGTATCGTTCGAGGAGGCGTCCAGTCACCCAGATCTGCACCGCGAGCGCCACGCCGCCGCAGATTCCATAGAAGCGCCCGAAGTACCCCGCCAGGTCGTTCTGATCGAGCACCGCGGCCGCGGAGAGCTTGAACTGGAAGTCGACGATCGTCACTGCCGCCGCGCTGACGGCGCCGATGAGGGCGACGATGGTCAGGTGCTTGTTGGAGAGAAAGGTGAGCCCGGCGCGTGAGATCACCGGCGCCTTGCGCACCGGCCGCGAGCGCAATACCAGGGCGCCGGCCGCGGCCGTTCTCGATCCCGCTTGCGCGAGTCCGGCGCAGATGGCGAGCTGCGCGACCATCACCAGCAGCAGATTCTGCGCCCCGATCACCTGCGCGTAGCGGCCGACCAGCAAGCCGAAGATGACGTTGGCGAGAGTCCCGCCGCCGCCGATGAGACCGAACAACCTCTTCGCCTCGCGCGCGTGGAACACGTCGTTGGCCAGCGTCCAGAACTGGATCACGACCAGCGAGCCCATCGCCTCGACGAAGATGTACAGCGCCGCGTACACCCAGACCGCGTCGGTCACCGTGAGGATCGCCCACAAGGCGGCGCCGAGCGCGGCGCAGCCGATCGCGCTCGCCGCGTTGAGCAGGCCTCGCGGCAAGCGGTCCGCGATCCGCGCGTAGAACCAGGAGACCAGCACGATGGCGATCGAGCTCCAGATGTACATCCCGGCGAGCCCGCGAGCGGGACGGTTCGACAGGTAGAGGGCGTCGCGGACCGAGTGGCCGATCACCACCGCGCCGATCGCGTTCGCCGCGTAGAGCGACATCAGGGCGACGCGCCGCCGTTCCCCGGGGCGGATGAGCAGGCCGGCTTCGAGTGCGCGTGCGATCCTGCCTGCCATCCGTGGTCAGAGTAACAGCGCCGGGGAAACCACGGAATGGTGCCGTACGGCGCTGCACGGGTCCGGTGTCGCGGCTTGTACCACCCGGTCACGTCAGAAGACGCCTCCGAGCGCGGCATAGCAGTCGACGATCGCCAGAGGGCCTGACTCGAGCCCGCGCGCGCATCCCAGGCGGACATCGGTGGGCAGGATCCATCCCAACACCACCTCGGCGCGTAGCTCCGCGCCCGCCCCGGCGTGCACCTGGAAATCCCGGCCTTCGAACCGGAACGCGTCGCCCACATCCGTGAACAAAGCTCCGTGCAGACGGCGCAGATAGACCGGCAGCGTCCAGGCGCCGGTCTCGACGTCGCAGATGGGAAAGCGGTATTCGGCGGTGCCCAGCGCGTAGGCGGTGCCGTGGAAGGCGTCGCCGACGAATCCGCGCAGGATGCGCAGCGGCGCGGTGGCCGGGCTGAGCACGCTCCGGACCGGGTCGCCCTGCTGGAACCCGCCGAGAAAGAAGTCGTGTCGATTCGCCAGATCGCCGTGAGAGACGCCGAACGAGGCGCGCAGGGCCAGCGCGTGGTGCCAGGGAACGCCGTGGCTGTTCCAGGGCATGGCGAAGAATTTCGTAGCCGCCGTCGTCGCCTGCCAGAAGGAAAACCGGCTGCCGAGGGCCGGGTCGGAGAGGCGCAGCGAGACCGCGAATCGCTGCCCCTCCTCGCTAGAGATGCTGCGGATGAATCGGCGCGCGTCCGACCAGGAGTACGTCACGCTGGCGGCGGCGAGGAGCCCCGGTGAGGTCGGGACGCCGAGCGGGTTGCGGTCGACCCTCAGATCCTGCAGTTCGTAGCTGAGCGAGATCGCCTGCCAGTGCTCTACCTCCGAGAAGGGGAAGGACGCCGAGATCGACCCGCCGATCGATCGCTCGTAGTAGTACCCGGGCGCGTCCAGGCCGCCCGCCGCCTGTGGCGTGCCCACGTCGCGGGTGAGCTCCAGCGTGACGTCGGGATAGAAGGAGTGGTTGACGTAGATCAGGTCCCAGCCGGGCTCTTTTCCGCTCAGGCTCCACCACGCGCTGGCGGCATATTCGTGGCGTTCGACGGCATCGAATCCGGCGGTGAGCGCGCCGACGATGGTGCCGTAGGCATCCGCGGCCGCGTAGGGAAGCCAGAAGTGCGGACGCAGCGTCTCCCAAGGCGAGTACACCCGGCTGGGGTAGATCTCCTCGGCTGCCAGGACGGTCGGTGGCGGCCGCTCTCCAGCGACCGATGCATCGGTTGCCGGTCGCCACGATCCCGGATCGAGGGCGATGCGTCCCACGTCGTACCCGCGCGCGCTGTAGGTGACCAGGGCGAGCTGGGTTCCGTCGGGTGAAGGCTCGGGCTCGAACGCGCCCAGCACTACGTTCGTGACCTGGCGGACTTCTCCCGGACGCCAGGCGAACAGGTTGTAGATACCGGTCCGGTCGCTGCTGAAGAGCAGCCATCGCCCGTCGCGCGTCCAGGCCGGGTCCCGGTCGAGCGCGCGGTCATGCGTCACATCGGCGACCGCGAGGGAGCTCCGCTCCACGATCCGCACGTCCCAGCTGCCGTCGCGATGCTGGAGGAAGGCGACGCGGGAGCCGTCGGGCGAGAAGCGCGGACTGTCCACCGGGTCGCCGCCGGGATCCTCGAAGAGCACGCGCGGGCCCTGCGGCGCGAGCTCGGCGATGGCGGTCCTGCCGCCGGGGCGACGCCAGACGAACGCGATGGCTCCGTCGCCGGCGACGTCGGGACTGTGCACGCGCAGACCCCGGCTGAGGCGGCGCACTTCGCCGCTCGCCGGATCCACGGAAAAGAGATCCTGCAAGGTCTCGAATTCCTGGTAGACGTCCGCGCGGGCGTAGACGACGCGGCCGTCCGGCGCGACCGCGAGCGTCGCATCGCCGGAATCCGACCAGAGCGTCGCGACGTGGCGACCACCGGGCCGCACCGGATCGGACATCGCCTCAGCCGGCCCGCAGCATGGTCCCGGGCGCAATGCGCGGATCTCCGGCGGTCGGTCCGGCCCGGCGTTCGTGTAATACAAGGTCGTTCCGTCCGGGCTCCAGCGCGGCGTCCGCACCCACTCGCCGAGCCGGGTCAGCGGTTCGATCGGCGTCTCGCCGTCCGCGCGGACCTGCGCCTGCATCCGCAGTGCGCGGTTCGATTCGTCGGCCGTGTATTCGTCGTAGAGCTGCAAGTAGGTGCGGCCGAGGACGCGGTCGGCGCTGAAGTTCAGCGCGAACGGGACGGCCCTGGACCCGAAATCGTGCGAGAGGTCGCGCAGCGCGCCGAGGCCGTACTGGGCCTGGATGAAGGAGAGGAACCGCGAGCCGACCGTGTACTGCCCGAAGACGCGCGGCCATTCGAGCGGGAGGTTGGAGAGCGTATCGATCCGCGGGAGCTTCCCTTCCAGCGCTTCCGCGCGCACCACCATGTCCTCTTCCGAGGCGCGCACGCGTCCGGCGGCGCTCACCTCGCTCTCCGCGAAGGTGGCGATCCCCTCGATGAACCAGCGGGGCTGGCCGCCGTTCGTGATCCAGAGCTTGCCGAAGACGTCGTTCACCGCCGCGGGCAGCCCGAACACGGTGTCGAGGTGCAGGATGTGGGTGTACTCGTGCGAGATCAGCTCGTAGACGGGGTCGTCGAAGTCCGCGAGCGTGCTGCGCGAGTCGGGCGGCGCGGCGTACGCGTGGATCAAGTTGTAGAGCACGGGGCTCGCATTGCCGTTGGCGAAATCGGTATCGTCCTGGACGACGATGTGCGTGCGCTCCTCGGGCACGTGGTCGAGCAGGGGAACGAGTCGCTGGTGCGACAGCTCCGCCGCCCGCGCCGCCTTTTGCGCGTACCGGTACATTCCCTGGTGGTAGTGCACCTGGAAATGCGGCGTCTCCAGCGTTTCCCATACGAAGCGCGGGTCGAGCGCCGCCGCCGGGTACGCCGTGACGAGTACGAACACGGCCAAGGCGCATCTCATGATCGGTACAATCTCAAAGCATGGCCGCAAAGCCGCACTTCGTGCGGCAGCGGCCAGCCCATTCAGGCGGTGCGCAGCCCCGGCGCCGAGCCGCGCGCGGGGATGAGGGCGAGGAATTTCTCCAGGCGCAGGGTGATCAGCTCGGGATGCTCGATGGGCGCGACGTGCGTCCCACCGGGGACCGTCAGGAGCTCCGCGCCGCGAATGCGCGAGTGCATCTCCTGGCTCAGCCAGTAGGGGGTGAACGTGTCCTCGGTGCCCGCCACGATCAGGGTGGGAACGTTGACGTGCGGCAGATGGTCGAACGCGGTGTGCTCGCTGGCGTGCCTGAGCATGCCGAGGAAGAGCTGTGGATCCATTCCGGCGAGGTGCCTGAAGTAAGGCGCGAAGTCGTCGCGCCGCACCAGCCTGCCGTTCACCTCGAAGTGGGTGGCGAACTGATAGGCCACCTCGCCGCTCGCGGCCAGGCGCCAGATCAGGCTCATCGCCTGCGGATATCTGGCGGCGGCGGCGATCATCGAAGGCAGGAGGATCTTCAGCGCCTTGCTGTCGTGAAAGGTGTCCAGCGGCAGGCCGTGCGAGCCGCAGAGCAGCACCAGCCCGAGCACCTGTTCCGGACGCCTGCGGTGGTGCTCGAGTGCCACCTGCACGCCCATGGAATGCCCGAGCAGCACCGCCTGCGCGGTGCCCGTAGCTTGCAGGACGCTGTCCAGATCCGCCGAGATGTCGTCGAACCCGACGCGGCCGGCATCCTTCGGGATGCCGCTGCGGCCGTGTCCGCGGTAGTGCCAGCGGACGATCCGGTGGCGGGTGGCGAAATCGCGGACGATGTACTTCCAGGCGAACCCGTCGCATCCGATGCCGTCGCAGCAGACCAGGGCCGGGGCGCCGTCGCCCGCCACGGACCAGTGGATGCGGGTGCCGTCGGGCGCTTCGGCGAAGCCTGAGGCGGCGCCGTGCAGCTCTCCCTGCATGCGGGAATGGTAGCGCATGTGGATGCCAGGCGCTGCCGCGGAAGGCGGGTTCCGACCTGCGCAGTTGCTGGCCGTTTTGCGCACCCGGCAGGAGCCTTGAGAAGCAGCTGTGGAATGCGCTGTATAGTATTCGCCGGGGATGCACGATCATCATCGAGCTTCCGATGATCATCAAGCTTCCGACCACTCGGGTGCCAGCCGCCCCGAGCGGGCCGGCGAGCATCGCAAGCTCGTGATCGCGATGGCCGTGGCGGTGGTTGCCACCGTCGCGGAAGGCGTGGGCGGCTGGCTCTCCCACAGCCTGGCGCTGCTGTCCGATGCGGGACACATGCTTGCCGACGCGGCGGCCATCGGGCTCTCGCTGTTCGCGCTGCGCATCGCGGGCCGGCCTGCCGATGCGAAGCGAACGTACGGATACTACCGGCTGGAAATCCTCGCCGCGCTGGTGAACGGCGCCGTGCTCTTCGCCATCGCCGCGGGGATCGCCATGGAGGGATATCGCCGGCTCATGCATCCCGTGCCGGTGCACGTGCAGACGATGGTGACGCTCGCCTCCCTCGGTATCGTGCTGAACGCGGTCGGTATGTGGATCACGCACAGCAGCGCACAGGGGAGCATGAACCTGCGCGCCACGTTCCTGCACCTGGCGGGGGACCTGCTCAACTCGATTGGAGTGCTGGTCTCCGCGCTGCTGATCGCCTGGACCGGGCAGCTTGCCGCCGACCCCATCGTCAGCTTCCTCATCGCGGCCACCATCGTCTGGAGCGCCATCCGGCTCTGCCGGGATGCGGTCGACGTCCTGCTCGAGGGCGCACCCCGCCACATCCCGGTCGCCGAGGTCTCCTCCGCGATCGAGAACGTGCCCGGCGTGGCGGCCGTGCACGACCTGCACGTCTGGACGATCACCAGCGGGCTGATCGCGCTCTCCTGCCACATCGTGGTGACCTGCGAGGGTCCCGATTGCCGCAGCCACGACGAGATCCTCACCGAGGCGAAGGCGGTGCTGCGCGACCGCTTCGCCATCGAGCACACCACCATCCAGTTCGAGAGCGACCGCTACCAGCACGAAGAGGTGATTCACTGAAGCCGAACGGGCCGCTGCAGCGCGCCTGGTCGCGCCGGCCGGCGAAGGCGGTCTCCCGGCTGGGCGGCCGCGAGCTGTTCGTCCTCAGCGCCCGCGATCTTCTGGCCGCGGCGGCGCGCGAGGAGTTGCTGCTGGTCGCTTTTTGCGCGCCGTCGCCGGCGGCGATCGCCGGATTTGCGCGCGCGGCGCGCGATGCCGAGGCGCCGCTCCTCCTCGTCCGGCCGTCCGGCGCCGCCGAGGAGAAGGGCCCGCAGGAGGCGCGGGACGACGTTGCCTTCGCCGACGCGGCGTTCCTGGCGGCGGAAGATGTCGGGTTTCGCGGTCCCTTGGCGCTGCTCAAGGATCCTCCGCGCGCCGGCAGCGCCGTCCCGGACGCGGAGCGCGTGCAACGCGAGGTCGAGGCGGGGTTCACCGGCGTCTCGCTCGCCGCCGCCGACACGCAGCGGGACGCCCGCGACGCCGCGCTGACCGCCAGCGCGGTGTGCCAGATGGAGCTTGGCCTGGAGATCGTGCCCCTCGGTGGAGCACGCGCCGCGGCCGAGCTGGCCCGCCAGCTCACGTCTCGCGGAGCGCCTCCGAGCGCGGTCCGTATCACCGGATTGGAGGACGAGGCCGACGCGCTCGCGGCGGACCTGCGCGGTACGGCGCTCTCGACGGCGACGGAAGCGATCGCGCTCCATCTTCCGCCCAGGGGGCTGCGGCAGCTGGTCGCTTCCGGACCGTTCCTGCGCGCGCTGCGACGGACGCTTCCGCGCGAGACCTGGGACAGGCTGCAGTCCTGGGCCGACGAGAACGGCGCGACCCCGGAACAGGCGGCTGCGCGCCACCAGCGCCTGCTGGGCGAGTTGCCGGCGCCCATCCAGTCGAGGATCGAGGCGCTCTGCTGTTTCGAAGCGCTCGAACTGCTTCGCAAGGCCGGCTGCCGCGCGACGTCGGCCCGGCTGATCGCCGCGGTCGCGGCGGCGCACGAAGGCGAGGTTTGAGGATCGTCGGCGGCGAGGCGCGCGGCCGTCCGCTGCGCGCGGTGTCGGGAAAGAGCGTCCGTCCGACGGCCGATCGCGTTCGCCAGAGCCTGTTCGATGCCCTGGGCCAACGCATGGACGGGCTGGCCGTGCTCGACTTGTACGCCGGGACGGGTGCGCTGGCGCTCGAGGCGGTCTCGCGCGGGGCGGCGCGCGCGGTGCTGGTCGAGAACGACGCGCGCGCCTGCGCGGCGATCTTCCACAACATCGTGTCGCTGGGGTACGACGGCCGCTGCCGGGTCATTCGTGGCGAGTTGCCGCAGGCCCTCGAGCAGCTTGGCGGAGATCGATTCGATCTGGTCTTCTCCGATCCGCCGTACGCCTCGCGCGCCGCGCAGAAGACCGTCGAGGCGCTGGCGGTGAACCAGCTGCTCGCTCCGGCCGCGAGAGTGGTGCTGGAAATGGACCGCCGCGAGCCGGCCCCAGCGCCGCCCGCGGGTCTGCGCGTCGAGGACGAGCGCCGCTACGGCGACACCCGTGTGCTCATCCTCTCAGCGGAATAGCTGCGGGTAGATGCGGAAGGTCCGCTCGCTTCGCGCGGCGAATGCCGTGCCGTCTACGCCGATGCCGACCAGCGGCGCGCCGAGATCCACACGGCCGCAGAGCGTCCCGTCGGCTCCGACGACCTCGGGCCCGAACGCCATCGCCCTCCCGCCCGGAAGGAGGAAGAAGTCGCCGCGCGATGCCAGCCACTGCGGCGCCGGCCGCTCGCCGGTGTCGCCCGGCGCGATCACACTGCGCCAGCTGCGCGACGCGACTCCGCTCGGCGGCTGCGCGGCGATCGCGACCGCTCCGCCCGCGAGCGCCGCCGTGAATGGCGCGCTGTCCGTCCAGCCGGCGATGGGGAACGTACCGGTCGCGAGCGTTCCATCGGGAGCAAGCCAACGCGCTTTGGCGTCCGCCTCGCCGTACACTTGCCAGATGATCAGCGTCGCGCCGGTCGTGGTCATCGAGCCTCCCACCATTGGATTCCCGGAGGACGCCGGGAAAGCGCCCACGGTGCTGGTGGCCCGGAGCGTTCCGTCCGCGCCGAAGAATTGCGCGACGAGCTGTCCGCCGTCCAGGCGGAGGATCACGGCGCCATCGGGGCCCGCGTGGAGCATGCCCCCGTTCTGCGCGCTGCGGAGGTCGCCGTCGTGGGCGAGGAAGTCGTACTCCGGAGGCGGCAACCGGACCGAGCCTCGCGAGCTGACGAACCCGTCCGCCAGCGGGCGGACGTCGATGCCGAGCAGCGCCTTGGAGATGAATCCGGAGGTCTTCGGGACGAACAGGTAGTTGTCCTGCGGCGGGCCCACGTCCGCGCGATGGCAGGAGAGGACGACGGAGCCACGTCCGTCGCTGGTTGCGGCGCTGGCGGAATCTCCCTGAGGACCGTCCATGCCCGGCCGGACTCCCGAGCAGATCGTGATGTCCGCTGCGCAGGATGCGGCGGCCGGGACGATCCCGGGACAGGCGCCGGCATCCGCAATGGCGGTGCCTTCAGCTGCGGCGATGGAAGGGTCGCAGGGGCCGGCGCCCGCGGGGCCTGCGTCGGGCGCCGCCGGTGGAGGAAGCGGGGCTGCGACGTCGACCAGCGGTTCTCCTGCCGGGCCACCTTGCGCACATCCGAGGATCAGGGTCGCTGTCGTCAGCCAGGCTGCGTTGCGCATGTGCCCGCAAACTGGTCACGCCGAAGGTTGCGCGCACGCTTGCGGTCCGGTGCAGAACACATTTGACCTCGCGCGCTCTCTCCCGCAGGATGCCGCCCCGATGCCCCCGCGGATCGCCCTGTACCCGGGCTCCTTCGACCCGCCGACGAACGGCCATCTGAGCATCATCCAGCGGGGCCTGAAGATGTTCGACGGGCTGATCGTCGCGGTGCTGAAGAACCCGGCGAAGGACGAGCTGTTTAGCGTGGAGGAGCGCGTCCAGCTGCTGCGGGGGGCCGTGAACGACAAGCGCGTGCAGGTGAAGACGTTCTCCGGGCTGCTGGTGAAATTCGCCCAGCAGGAGGGCGTGAATGCCGTGCTGCGCGGGCTGCGCGCCGTGAGTGATTTCGAGTACGAGTTCCAGATGGCCAACATGAACCGCAAGCTCGATCCGGAGATCGAGACGCTCTTCATGATGACCGGTGAGGATTACTTCTACATCTCCAGCCGTTTCGTCCGGGACGTTGCGCGGCTGGGAGGCGAAGTGAGGGGGCTCGTGCCCCAGAACGTCCTGGAAGCCCTGAAAAAGAGGTTCAAGTGACGAGCAGGCGTCTCGAAGCGGTGAAGCCCTCGGCAACCATGGCGATGACGGCGCGTGCCATCCAGCTCCGGCGCGAGGGCCGGGACATCGTCTCCCTTTCCGTGGGCGAGCCGGACTTCCCGGTCTTTCCCCACGTCGAGCAGGCGCTCTCCGAGGCCCTGCGCAAGGGGTATACGAAGTACACGGCGTCGAACGGCATCATCGAGCTGCGCGAGGCGATCTCGGATTGGATGTTCCGCGAGGTGTCCGTCCGCTGGCCGGCCGGGCAGATCATCGCCACCTCCGGCGCCAAGCAGGCGCTCTACAACGCCTGCATGGCGCTCCTCGACGAAGGCGACGAGGCGGTGATCCCGAACCCGTACTGGGTGAGCTATCCGGAGATGGTGCGCCTTGCCGGAGCGAAGCCGATCGAGCTCGTGCTCCGGCAGGAGGACCAGTGGGCGCCGCGGCCGGAGGACCTCGAGCGGCTGCTCACTCCGCGGACCCGCGTGTTCATGTTCTCCAGCCCGTCGAACCCGACCGGAGCGGTCTGGAGCGCCGAAACGGTGCGCGGGATCGCCCGCGTGCTGGAGAAGTTCCCCAAGGTGATCATCCTCTCCGACGACATCTACGACAGGCTGGTGTACGGCGGGGTGAAGGCGACCAACATCCTCCAGGTGGCGCCCCAGCTGAAGGATCGCACCGTGCTCGTCAACGGCTGCTCGAAGGCGTACGCGATGACCGGCCTGCGGCTGGGCTGGGCGTGCGGACCCGCCGAGATCATCGCGGGCATGAACAAGGTACAAGACGCGAGCACCTCGAATCCCAGCTCGCTCTCGCAGCACGCCGCGGTGGCGGCGCTGCGCGGCCCGCAGGAACCGGTGGAAGCGATGCGCGCCCAGTTCGAGAAGCGACGCCACTTGATGGTCGACCTGCTCCGCCAGGTGCGGGGGGTCGATGCGCACGCGCCGGACGGCGCCTTTTACATCTTCGCAAACTTCGCCGGGCTGCTCTCGCGGAAGTATCGTGGCGAGCCGGTCGCCACCACGCAGCGGCTCGCGGAGATCCTTCTCGAGGACTTCGGCGTCGCCACCGTTTCGGGGAGCGCGTTCGGGCGCGAGGGGTTCCTGCGCCTGTCGTTCGCGATCTCCGAGGCGGACATCCGCAAGGCGATGGAGCGGGTCGCGCGGTGCGCGGCTTCGCTCGAGTAGATGGCGCGAGACGCCATCGCCGAGATCATCGCGTACAACCGGCCGGGTGAAGGACCCGCGGAGGCCACGGCGGAGGCGCTGCGGCGAAAGCTTTCGGCGCTGGCGAACACGCCGTTCCAGTTCCTTCGCGGCACCTTCCACCTCATGGCCTGCGACGTGCTGCAGTCGCGGGTTTCACTCGCGCGGGGGACGGCGCCGGTCGGTCTGATCGTCGGCGATCTCCACCTGGAGAACTTCGGCGTCTACCGCGGGCAGAGCGGAGCGCTGGTCTTCGACGTGAACGACTTCGACGACGTCGGCTTCGGTCCCGTCGATCTCGACCTCAAGCGCCTGTGCACGAGCGCGCTGCTCCTTCCCGGCATCGAGGCGCGCGTCCGTCTGGAAGCCGCGGTGGCGATCGCGCAAGCCTGGGCTTCCGAGCTGGAGAAGGTGGGCGGCCGGTTCCCCATCCCGCCCTGGACGCAGGACAGGGCGGAGGGTGAGGTCGCCGAGCTGCTCCGCGAGCGCGGGCGCCGCACGCAGGAGGAGCTGATCGAGAAGGTCGCGCCCGCGGGAGACCGGATCGCGGACAGCGAGAAGTTCGCGCGCGTCGATCCCCAGTGGTCGGAACGGGCACGCGAAGCATTCGCGGAGTACCTGGAGCACCTGAAACAGCTCAAGGCGCCCGATCCCCCCAAGGGAGGCGACGTCTTCGACGTGGCATACCGGTTCAAGGGCACCGGCTCGCTGGGCCGCTTGCGCTTCACGCTGCTGGTCGGACAACGCGGCGAACGGCGGCTCGTCGAGATGAAGGAGGCGCGGCAAAGCGCGATGGACCAGGCGCTGGGCAAGGCGCCGGAGAGGGAGCGCGCGCGCGTCCAGACGGCGGCCATCCGCCGGCTGCAGGGCGACCCCTGGCCGCGCGTGGCCGCCACGCGGCTCGGCGGGATCCAGACGCTCGCCCGGGAGAACGAGCCCGAGGAGGAGAAGATCGGGCGGGAGCTGTTGGCCAAGGACGACGGGCAGCTCCTTTCCTATGCACGGCAATGTGGCCGGGTGCTCGCGCGGCTCCACGCGCGGGTGAACGCGCCGGTCCTGCTCGGCGCGGCATGGGATCGGGCGGAGACGGCGCATGCCGCGGTGGAGTTCGCGGAGCGGTACGCCGTCCAGGTCGAGGCCGACCAGAAGAAGTTCGTGGCAGCGAAGGAGCAGGTCTCCCGCGCGCTCGCAATCTCCTGACGTGTGTTAGAGGGACGCGCAGGATTTCCTCTCCGGGAGGCCACGTGACCAAGCTGCTCCGCGCCATCGCCATCGCCGTCGCCCTGCTATTCGCCCCGTCCATCGCATTCGCCAAGACGCAGCCCGCGGACAAGAAAGCCTCGGCGAAGAAGGCCGAGAAGCTCGACCTGAACACCGCCAGCGAGGAGGAGCTGAAGGCGCTGCCCGGGATCGGCGACGCCTACTCGAAGAAGATCATCGAGGGCCGGCCCTACAAGGCGAAGGACGAACTGGTGGAGAAGAAGATCATCCCCAAGGCGACGTACGCGAAGATCAAGGACAAGGTCATCGCGCACCAGGTGAAGTGACTGGAGCGCATGTCATGACCTCTCCTCGTCGCCGCGACCCACGCTTCCCACACCACAGCCGCCGCCGGTGCCAAACGAGCTGGCGGCAGGCGCCGTGCTCGCCGGCCGGTACCGGATCGAGCGGGAGCTGGGAAAGGGCGGAATGGGCCGTGTGCTCGTCGCCCGTGACGACAAGCTCGGGCGGCGCGTGGCGGTCAAGGTGGTGACGGCCGCCCACGATCCGGCGCGAGTGCGGCGCTTCGAGCAGGAGGCGCAGACCGCGGGCGCGCTCGAGCATCCGAACGTGCTCGCGGTGTACGATCTCGGCGAGCACGACGGCGTGCCGTTCCTCGTCACCGAGCTGCTCGAGGGACACACGCTGCGCACCGTGATCGATGGGCCGCGGCTTCCTCCTGCGCAGGTGCAGGGCCTCGCGCTCCAGCTCGCCCGCGGGCTCGCGGCCGCGCACGCCCGCGGCGTCGTGCACAGCTCGAGCGTTCGATCCCGCGCGAGGGTACGCGCGGCCTGATCGCCGGGGCGCGGGCGCTCGAGCGCGCCAATCGCGACGCGCGCGCCCAGGACCTCCTCCGGCGATCGCGCGACCCGGTCGCCCGGTTGGAGTTGTTCCTGCTGCAGCGCCGCCAGGGCCAGCTCCCGCAGGCGAGAAAAGAGCTGCGGGAGTTCTCGTCGGGCATCGCCGCCGGCGCGTGGCCGGCGCCGCTCGTGCGCGCATACCTCGGAGGGATGAAGAACGACGCCGTTCTCGCCGCGGCGAGGGATCCGGACGAGCAGTGCGACGCCTACTATTACCTCGGCAGGTTGCACGCGCCCGAAGACGCGTCTGTCGCCCGCCGCCAGCTGCTGCGGGCGGCGAACGAGGACTGCGACCAGGCGGAGCTCGCGCGGGAGGAGCTGCAGGCGCTTCAGAGCCGGTGAATCTGCATCATCGAGGCGCCGAACGTCGGCCGATTCGGCGGAACCGCGCTGGCGATCACGATCGCTTCGCCACGCATCGCTTCGCCGGCCCCTACCAGGGTCTGGGCGATGGTGCTGATCATCTCGTCCGTGGTCTCGAACGGCTTGAGCACGCGCCGCGCCGTGACGCCCCAGTAGAGCGCCATCCGCCGCCAGGAGACTTCGCTGGCGGTGAACGCCACGATCCGGGCCTGCGGCCGGTACTCGGCGATCTGCCGCGCGGTCTCCCCGGTGCGCGTGTACACGCAGATGGTCCCGATGCCGAGCTGTTGCGCGGCCGCCGCGCAGGCGCGGGCGACCGCGGTGGCGAAGGTGCTCTCGCCGCGGTCGAGGCTCGGGTCGGGCAGCGCCTGGTAACGCGCGCTGCGCTCCACTTCCTCGACGATCGCGGCCATCGTCTTCACCGCTTCCACGGGATGGGCCCCGGTGGCCGTCTCCGCGGAGAGCATGACGGAGTCGGCGCCATCCAGGACCGCGTTGGCGACGTCGCTGACTTCCGCGCGCGTCGGTTGGGGCGAGACGATCATGCTCTCCAGCATCTGCGTGGCCACGATGGCGATCTTGCCGTAATGGTTCGTCCGCTCGATGGCCGTCTTCTGGATCAGCGGCACGCGCTCGAGCGGCATCTCCACGCCCAGATCGCCGCGCGCGATCATCACCCCTTCGGCCAGCTGCGCGATCTCGTCCACCCGGTCGACCGCCTGCGGCTTCTCCAGCTTCGCGATTATGGGAGTGGTCGGCGCGTATCGCTTGATCAGCCGGAGGTCGTCGGCGCTGCGCACGAAGCTGAGCGCGACGTAGTCGACCTCGTGCTCCAGCCCGAACTTGAGATCCTCGATGTCCTTGGGCGTCAGCGCGGGGATCGACACCGGAGTCCCGGGCAGGTTGATGCCTTTGTGATCGGAGATCGTCCCGCCCACCTTGACGCGGCAGCGCACGTCTTTTCCCTCGAGGGCGATCACCTCGAGGCGGATGGCGCCGTCATTGATCAGCACCGGGTCGCCGATCGAGACGTCGTCGGTGAGGCCCTCGTACGAGCAGGAGAACCGCTGGGAGTTGCCGAGCACCGCCGGATCGACGGTGATGATGACTTCCGCGCCGGTCTCGAGCTGCGCCTTTCCGCCTTCCAGCTTCCCGACGCGGATCTTGGGCCCCTGCAGATCGAGCAGCAGCGCCACCGGGCGGCCGGCGTTGTCCGCGGCCTTTCGCACGTTCCCGATGGCGCGGAGGTGGTCCTCGTGGGTGCCGTGCGAGAAATTGAGGCGCGCGACGTCCATCCCCGCCTCGACCAGCCTGCTCAGCACGGGCTCTTCACGGCTGGCCGGGCCCATCGTGCAGATGATCTTGGCCTTGCGCATGCGTTGGACCGGAGCGTAGGGCGCAATAGCTGCGCCTGCAAGAGACGATTTCGCGGGCGATCAGATGCCGAGCACCGGCGCCGGATCGGCCTCGCCGTGCAGGTTGCGCGCGCTCGCGCCGCGCAGGTCGTCCGCGGTCACGCCAGCCTCCTCGAGGAGCACGGGATCGGCGACGATCCGCGCTCCGGCCTGCAGCGCGAGAGACAGAGCCTCACCGGCGGAAGCTTCGATGAGCACCTCGCGAGAGCCGCTTCCGAGCGAGAGATGACAGCGAAAGTCGTGCCGCGATCGCGCGCCGTCGATCGAGGCGCGCACGATCCTGCCGCCCAGCGATTCGATCGCCTCCATCCAGGGCCCGTGCGAGCCTCGCAGCGCGGCCTCGATCGAGGCCGCTTCCGCGCGCAACACGGGGACGCCCAGCCGCCGCCCGCCGTTCTTCTCCGCCAGCACCAGGATCGGCTGACCGCCGCTCACGCGGACGATCCCCTCTGCGCGCATCTCCACCGGGAGGCCGCCGCCGGCGGACGATGCGAGGTTGCAGATCGCTCCCGCCGCGCAGGCCGCCAGCACGAGGGCAACGAACGCCGGCCTCGGTTCCGTGGTCATGCCGCCCCTCAGGATCACAAGGTAGCGAGCGGAGGCGCGAAGGGAAGTGGCAGCGCAGGCAGGCGGCCGCCTACTCCAGCTCGGCCACCTCTTCCTCGTCCTCGTCTTCGCCCTCCTCGTCCTCGCTGTCTTCCTCGTCGAGCAGGGCGGCCTTGCGGGAGACCGCCGGCGCCTCGTCGTACGGAGGGGGCATGTCCTCGCTGTTCACCTCGACGCTGGTGCTGAACTTCCGGCGCAGCGGCGCCAGGGCGGCGAACAGCTCTTCGAGCCCGCTCACCACCGCTTCCACCTGCTCGTCCGGCGCGCGCGTCCCGCACCCCGGGCAGCGGAGCACGGGGTCGCTCTGGATGTCCGAGACGTCCGTAGAGAAGGACTCCTCGCACTTCTGGCACTGGAATTCGAGCTGCATGACCGCGGCCTCCCGACCGGCCCAGCATAGTCATGGCTTTTCGCCGTGGAAGGGGGGTTTGGATATTTCCACGCGGCTGTCATTGACCCGACGTTCGGCGCGCCCGCGACGACCCTGTACGCCCGGTGGCGGTGGCGCTATGTTCCGCGCCCCCGACAGGAGCCGATCCATGCCCAGCCCAGCGCCGCAAGTCCCGAAGAATGGCAAGGCCATCACCATCTCCGGCGGGCGCCTCGCCGTTCCCGACCAGCCCATCCTGCCGTTCATCGAGGGCGACGGAACCGGGCCGGACATCTGGCGCGCTTCGCAGCGGGTGCTCGACGCGGCGGTGGAGAAGGCATACGGCGGGCGCCGCCGGATTGCCTGGATGGAGGTCTACGCCGGCGAGAAGAGCAAGAACCTGTTCGACAATTGGCTCCCGGACGAGACCGTCGAGGCATTCCGGCAGTACCTCGTCGGCATCAAGGGACCGCTGACCACGCCCGTCGGGGGCGGGATCCGCTCCCTGAACGTCGCCCTGCGGCAAATGCTGGATCTGTTCGTTTGCTTGCGTCCCGTCCGCTGGTTCAAGGGCGTTCCCAGCCCGGTGAAGCGGCCGGACAAGATCGACATGGTGATCTTCCGCGAGAACACGGAAGACATCTATGCCGGCATCGAGTACGCGGCGGGCACGCCGGAGAGCCAGAAGGTCCTCGACTACTGGGCGAAGGAGTTTCCGAAGGAGTTCAAGAAGATCCGTTTCGGCACCAAGGAAGCGGGGGCCAGCTGGCAGAAGCAGCTCGAGGCCATCGGGGCGCCGAAGCGCGACACCTCGATACAGGTGGGGGTCGGGCTCAAGCCGATCAGCTATCTCGGCACCGAGCGGCTGGTCCACAGCGCAATCAGCTACGCGGTGCAGAACAAGCGCAAGAGCGTGACGCTGGTGCACAAGGGCAACATCATGAAGTTCACCGAAGGCGCCTTCCGCGATTGGGGGTATCGGGTCGCCAAGGAGTTCTTCGGCGCCAAGGAGATCGACGGCGGCCCCTGGTGCAAGCTGCCCGGCGGGGTGCTGGTGAAGGATGCGATCGCGGACATCACTCTCCAGCAGGTCCTCACACGGCCGGAAGACTTCGACGTCATCGCCACGCCCAACCTGAACGGCGACTACCTGAGCGACGCGCTGGCCGCGCAGGTGGGTGGCATCGGGATCGCCCCGGGCGGCAACATCAACTACGTCACCGGCCATGCGGTCTTCGAGGCGACGCACGGCACCGCCCCGAAGTACGCCAACCAGGACAAGGTGAACCCGGGCTCGGTGGTCCTTTCCGGCGAGATGATGCTGCGGCACCTGGGCTGGAACGAGGCGGCCGACCTGATCATCCGGGGCATGGACGGCGCCATCGCCGCCCGGACCGTGACCTACGACTTCGCCCGCCTGATGGTGCAGGAGGGAGAGCGCAACGTGCAGGAAGTGAAGTGCTCGGAGTTCGGCGAGGCCATCATCCGGCACTTCTGAGCGCGGTCACCCGCAGTTGCGGCCCCTCCGCAGGTGGAGTAGGTAGCGCCCGCCCCACAACGCCCAGCGGAGAATGATCATGGCTCGCAGGAAGATCGCCCTCATCGGCGCAGGTCAGATCGGCGGCAACCTCGCACTGCTCGCGGCCCAGAAGGAGCTCGGCGACGTGGTCCTCTTCGACGTGGTGGAGGGCGTCCCCCAAGGGAAGGCGCTCGACATCATGCAGTCGCGGGCGGTCGACGGGTACGACGCGCGGATCATCGGCACCAACAAGTACGACGAGGTGGCCGGCGCGGACGTGGTGATCGTCACCGCGGGCGTGCCGCGAAAGCCGGGGATGAGCCGGGAGGACCTGCTCGGGATCAACATCAAGATCATGCGCGACGTGGCCACCAACGTGAAGGAGAAGTGCGCGAAGGCGTTCGTGATCGTGATCTCGAATCCGCTCGATGCGATGGTCTATGCGATGAAGCAGATCACCGGCTTTCCAAAGGAAAGGGTGGTCGGCATGGCCGGAGTGCTCGACAGCTCGCGCTTCCGGCTCTTCGTCGCCGAGGAGCTGAACGTCTCCATCCAGGACGTGCAAGCGCTGGTGCTCGGCGGACACGGGGACGACATGGTCCCGCTCACGCGGCTCTGCTCGGTGGCGGGGCTCCCTCTGGAGAAGCTGATCCCGAAGCAGCGGCTCGACGCCATCGTCGACCGGACCCGCAAGGGCGGCGGCGAGATCGTCGCCCTCCTCAAGACGGGCTCCGCGTTCTATGCGCCGGCGACGAGCGCCATCGCCATGGCCGAGAGCTACCTGCGCGACAAGAAGCGCGTCCTTCCCTGCGCCGCGTTGCTGGAAGGCGAGTACGGAATCAATGGCTACTACATGGGCGTCCCGGTCACCATCGGGGAGAAGGGGATCGAGAAGATCCACCAGATCGAGTTGAGCGCCGAGGAGAAGGCGATGTTCGAGCGCTCCTTCCAGTCCGTGAAGAAGACGGTCGACGAGATCAAGCCGCAAGTCATCGCCTGACCTCGCGCGCAGTTTCTTCCGCGCTGGGCGGCGCTGATTCAGGCGGCAGTGTCCGGGCGCGTTTCCTGTGACGTCAGCTCGGGCCCCGTGGCTCCGGCCCAGGGCGCGCTCGCCCGGGGTCCGTTGGCGAGCTGTGCAATGAACCACAGCCAGAGGAGCGCCCAGAGCGCGATGACGGCGATCCCGACGGCAAAACCGGAAGAGGTGGGGTGCAAGCGCATGCGGAACATATAACCTCCTAAACTTGTATTGACAGTTATCTACGCCTGCGCTACTAACCTGTCAAGCCGAGTTTAGAGGTTAGAGAGAAAGATGCCCGGAGCGAGAGAAGAGAGACATCTGTTCGAGTTCGACGGCGGGACCATCTCGCTCGATTTCGTCAATACTGTCAGCGGGATGCGCGGCGGGAACGACCCGCGCGATCGAGTCTTGACGTACCCGGACCTGGTCTACTGGGCGGCGCAGATCGGCCTCATCGACGACCCGCAGGCAGCCAAGCTGTACGACCGCGCCGAGCGGGAGCCGGGGCGCGCGGCCCATGCCCATGCGGAGGCCATCCGGCGCCGCGAAGCGCTGCACGATGTCGTGCTCGCGGCCGTCGACGAACGCCCAGCGCCTGCCGCGGCCCTGGAGACGCTGAACGGATGGATCGCCGACGCGATGGCGAAGCGACGGTTCCGCATGACCGCGCCGGGCAAATTCGAGGCATCGCTCGAGGACGACGGCGATCTCCTCGCCTTTCTGCGACCCGTGGCCCTCGACGCCGCGGAGTTGCTCGAGCACGAGGTCTCGCGCGCGCTGGTCGGCGTCTGCGAGGAACGGCTCGTCGGACGCTGCGCCTGGCTCTTTCTCGACACTTCGCGCAACCACAGCCGGCGGTTCTGCAGCATGGGCGAGTGCGGCAACCGCGCCAAGCAGCGCCGACACTATCGGCGGCGGAGGCACTCGCAGCCTTGATTGCGGCCGGCACGCCTGTGCGCTATGTCGTCGCCGCTCAGGAGGCGAGAGGGAATGGCGGAGCGCTACGTCGTCGTCGGCGGTGGCCTGGCGGGGCTCATGACCGTCATCAAGCTCGCCGAGGCGGGCAAGCACGTCGACGTCTTTTCCATCGTGCCCGTCAAGCGAAGCCACTCGGTCTGCGCCCAGGGCGGGATCAACGGCGCGGTGAACACCAAAGGAGAAGGCGACCATCCCGACATCCACCTCAAGGACACGCTCAAGGGCGGCGATTTCCTCGCCGAGCAGCCTCCGGTGAAGGGGATGTGCTACGCCGCTCCACAGATCATCTATCTCCTCGACCGCATGGGCGTGCCTTTCAACCGCACCAGCGAAGGGCTGCTCGACTTCCGCCGTTTTGGTGGCACGCTGCACCACCGCACTGCGTTCGCCGGCGCCTCGACGGGCCAGCAACTCCTCTACGCGCTCGACGAGCAGGTGCGCCGGTACGAGCACGACGGACTGGTGCGCAAGTACGAGTACTGGGAGTACCTCTCGTTCATCAAGGACGAGCAGGGAGCTTGCCGGGGAATCGTCGCGCTCGACCTGAGGACGATGGAGATCGAGGCATTTGCCGCGGACGCGGTCTGCCTGGCGACCGGCGGTCCCGGAATCGTTTACGGCCGCAGCACGAACAGCACCATCAACACCGGGAGCGCCAACGGCCGCTCGTACATCGACGGCGCCATCTACGCCAACGCCGAGTTCGTCCAGGTGCACCCGACGGCCATCCCGGGCGAGGACAAGCACCGGCTGATGTCCGAGTCCGCCCGCGGAGAGGGTGGACGCGTCTGGGTCCCGAAACAGAAGGGCGACAAGCGCCGCGGCAAGGACATCCCGGAGAACGAGCGCTGGTACTTCCTCGAGGAGAAGTATCCCCGTTACGGCAACCTGGTGCCGCGCGACGTCGGCTCCCGCGAGATCTTCGCGGTGGTGAAGGACCTGGGGATGGGCGTCGAAGGACAGGACGCCGTGTATCTCGACGTCTCGCACATTCCCGCCGCCATCCTGGATCGGAAGCTCGGCGGCATCATGGACATCTACGAGAAGTTCCAGGGCGTCGATCCGCGCCACGAGCCGATGAAGATCTTCCCGGCCGTCCACTATTCCATGGGCGGGCTGTGGTGCGACTACGAGGCGGACGCGAAGAACGACATGGTCGCAGGCAGCCCTCGCCAGCAGATGACCAACATCCCCGGCCTCTACGCCGCGGGCGAGTGCGACTACGCGTACCACGGGGCCAACCGCCTGGGCGCGAACTCGCTGCTCTCCTGCATCTACGCGGGCATGATCGCGGGCCCGGCGATGATCAGCTACGCACGCAACAACATGAAGACGAAGGGTGACGTCCCTGGCTCGCTGCTCGCAGCCGGCAAGAAGCAGTGGGACGAGCGGTTCAACTCCATCTACAGGATGAGCGGGCCCGAGAATCCGTACGTGATCGGCCAGCAGATGGGCGATCTGATGATCAAGAGCGCGACGGTGGTGAAGCACAACGCGCAGCTCGACGTCGCCCTTGGCGAGATCCAGGGTCTCAAGGAAAGCTGGAAGCGCTGCAACGTTCTCGATACCGGCCGGACGGTGAACCAGAGCGCCGCCTACGTGAACCAGCTCTGGAACATGCTGGAGATCGCGCACCTGATCCTGAAGTCCTCGCGCCTGCGAGACGAGAGTCGCGGCAGCCACTACAAGCCCGAATTCGTCCTTCCGAAACCGAAGACCGCCAAGCCCACCGACGATCCCGAGTTCATGGCGGCCTGGAAGGCGCGCAACGACAGGTGGCTGAGGAACAGCATGGGTTCCTGGACGCCGGAGGGGCCGCGGGTGGAATTCCAGGAGCTCCAGAGCCTGAAGAACCCCATCCTCGCGCCGGAGCCCCGGCATTACGATTAGAAGCCATGCCCGACAATGTCATCGTGAGGATCGAGCGCTGCGACGGGCCGGGACATCCCTCGCACTGGGAGGAATTCCACGTCGACCGTCGGCCGAACGCCAACGTCATCTCGGTGCTGATGCAGATCCAGCGCAACCCGGTGACGGCGGAGGGAAAGAAGACCACGCCGCCGGCCTGGGACGCCGCCTGCCTCGAGGAGGTGTGCGGATCCTGCACGATGGTCATCAATGGCAAGGTGCGGCAGGCCTGTTCGGCGTTGATCGACAAGCTCACCCGGCCCATCACCCTGCAGCCGATGAAGAAGTTTCCGCTGGTCCGCGACCTGACCGTGGACCGGCAGAAGATGTTCGACGCGCTCAAGCGCGTCCGGGCCTGGGTGCCCATCGACGGGACGTATGATCTGGGCCCCGGCCCAAAGCAATCTCCAGAAGTCACCGAGCTCCGCTACGTTCTCTCCACCTGCATGACCTGCGGCTGCTGCCTGGAGGTGTGTCCGCAAGTGGCGCCGGGGACGGCGTTCCTGGGCGCGGCGGCGATCTCCCAGGTCCGCTTGTTCGACTTGCACCCGACGGGCGCGATGAATGCCAGCGAGAGGCTGCACGGGCTCATGGGCGAGGGTGGTGTGACTGACTGCGGAAAGGCCGCGAACTGCGTCGACGCCTGCCCGAAGGGGATCCCGCTCACCTCCTCGATCGCCGACATGGCGCGCGAGACCACCAAGCAGGCCCTGAAGGACTGGTTCTTCCGCGATGAGCGCAAGGGCGGTGCAGGCCCCGCTGGGTAGCGGTGGAGCCGCGTAAGTCCGCGTAAATAGGTAATTGAATCTCAGGCCTGCGCGTCGCGTCAGATGAGTGGTATGGAGGCGCTGATCCACTCAGTTACGACTACAGTCGCGCAGGATGTGCGCGGGCTGGTCCACGCGACGCAGCTGGCGCTGCCGGGTCTGCTGGAGAAGGATCCGCCCAACTGGCGTTGGCACCTGCCGCTCGGATTCGTGACCCTCGTGGCGGCGGGGATGCTGCTGATCGCCGCCGGTGGCGTCCAGTGGCGCGTGCAGGAGCAGAAGCAGGGCGCTCGGTACCGCCGGACGCAGATGCACAAGACGAAGATCCGCCCGCAGCCGGCGCAGCCGCCCCTGTAGCTTTCCGCCGAAGCGGACGTTCGCCAGCCACGTTCGCTGCATTTGCTTTTTCCGTCCGGGCGGGGCGAGATTCGGGCCATGCCGAATCCGATCCTGACGCTCGGCACGTACCAGGCGCGCCCCGGGTGCGAGGAGGAGCTGTCCGGGATCCTGCGCACGCACGTCGCGCGGCTGCGGGAGCTCGGGCTCATCGCCGATCGGCCGTACTTCGCGGCCGCGCGCGCCGATGCTCCCGAGCGGTTCGTCGAGAGCTTCTGGTGGGCGCACGAGGGCGCCGCCGAGCTCGCCCGGGACCACTCCGAGGTGCAGGAGCTGTGGATGCGTCTCGAGGACCTGTGCGTGCCCGGCGGCATCGGCCGCGTCGAGCTCGTTCCCCTCGACTGAATGGCCGCCGTCGCCGCCGCCCTCGGGATCGCGCTCGCCGCCTCGCAGAGAACGTCGCGCAGCGCGGACCAGGTCGCCGCGCTGCAGACCGCCTGCGCCGGAGAGGATCCGCCGGCCTGTGCCGAGCTGGCGCGCAGGTACCGGGCGGGTGACGGAGTGGCTCGCGACCTGGTGAAAGCGGTGCGCGCCGCCCGGGACGGCTGCGAGGCCGGCGAGCCCGCGCTCTGCGTCGAGGCGGGGCGGGCCATCCTCCGCGGCGAAGGACTGAAGCCGGATCCGGAGCTCGCCCGCCGCCTGTTCGGCGACGCCTGCACGCATCGGACGCGCGCGGGTTGCCTCGATCTCGCGCTCATGCTGCAGAACGGTGACGGTGTCGCAAAGGATCCCGCGCACGCGACGTCGCTCTTCGACCTGGCATGCCAGGGAGGCGAGGCAGCGGCATGCTCGCTGTACGGCGATGCGCGGTACATGGGCAGCGGCGCGCCCAAGGACGCAAGAGCGGCGGAAGCGGCGTACCGGAGGGCTTGCGAGCTCGAGCTGTACTCCGGCTGCACCAAGCTCGGCGACCTCTTCCGCATGCGCCACGAGGCCGCGCGCGCTGCGGCGCAGTACCGCAAGGCGTGTGCGGCGGACGAGAAGGACGCCTGCACCGCGCTGGCGCTGGAGAAAGGCTGCAGCAGCCGCGAAGCTTGCCTCGACTTCGCCGATCTGTGCTCCGACCATCTCTCCGGCTACGACGTTCTTTCCGAGGCTTCGCTGGCGCGGGCGCCCTGCGAGATCGCCTGCGCCGGAGGGATCGGGGAAGCGTGCGACAACCTCGCGGACATGTACCAGGACGGTTACGGGGTGCCCTACGATCTCGTTCAGGCGGCTGAGCTCCGCCGGCGGGCTTGCCAGCTCGGCGATCGTGATGCCTGCGACGTCCGCGAATGACGTTCAGCGACCGAAGACGGCGCGCGATTCGCGCCAGGTGGCGACATGGGCGTCCACGGAGAGCGAGATCGGCCGCGCGTATCCTCCACCGAGGGTCAGCACCAGCGGGACGCCGCACTGCCGCGCGGCCCTGGCGACGATTCCATCGCGGGCGCGAAGCCCGTCCAGGGAGAGCATCAGGCGCCCGAGGAGATCGTGCTCGAGAGGATCCACGCCGGCCTGGAAGAAGAGGATGTCGGGCCGCGACCTCTCCAGCACCCCGGGGAGGTGGCGCTGCAGCACCTCAATATATTCAGAATCGCGACAGCCGTCGGGCAGCGCGACGTCCAGTGAAGAGCGCTGCTTCTGGAAGGGGAAGTTCTTCGCCCCGTGCATCGAGAACGTGAAGACGCTCTCGTCGCCGGCGAAGATCGCCGCCGTCCCGTCGCCCTGGTGCACGTCGAGGTCCACCACCAGCGCGCGATCGATCCGTCCCTCGCGCTGCAGCGCGCGTGCGGCGACGGCGATGTCGTTGAAGACGCAGAAGCCGCTTCCGCGGTTTGCCGAGGCGTGGTGGGTGCCTCCAGAGAGATTGCCGGAGATTCCCTCGCTGAGCGCGGCGCGGGCCGCCGCCACGGTGCCGAAGACGCTCGCCCGCGATCGCGCGACCAGCGCCTCGCTCCAGGAGAACCCGAGCCTGCGCTGCTCCGCGGGCGCGAGTGTTCCGGAGAAGACCGCGTCCAGGTACTCCGGGGTGTGCGCGAGCAACAGGGATTCGCGGTCGATCAACCGCGATTCCTCCAGTTCCTCGGGCGCCAGCACTCCCTCGGCAACCAGGCAGTCCCGCACCAGGCGGTACTTCGGCATCGGGAACCGGTGTCCCGGTGGAAGTGGCACCTCGTACGTGTCGCAGAAGAAGGCGCGCACCGCCGGAGCCTAACAGGCCCGGCGGTGGGATGAGGTCGCGTTGTGGTCCCCCGGTATTCTGACGGTATCGTCTCGTCGAGGCGATGCTTCCCGACCATCTTCCCCTCCTGCTCGACCACTGCCTCGCGGGCCTGTACGTGCTCTCGGGAGATCGCATCGTCTGGCTGAATGCCCGGGCGGCCGAGATGGTCGGCTGCACGGCCGAAGAGCTGGTGGGGGGTTCGTTTCTCGAGTTCATCCATCCCACCGATCTGCCGCTGTTGCGCTCGAAGGCCGGGTCCGCGGACCCGTACGTCGTTCGCGCGGTGCGCCGCGATGGCGAGCTCGTCCACCTGGAAGTGCACCAGCGTACGGTCGAGAAGGACGGCCAGCGGCTGATCAGCGGCGCCGTCCTCGACGTCACCGCGCGCGTGCGCGCCGAATCCACGGAGCGCGAGAAGCTCCAGCACGACGCCTTCCACGACGTCCTCACCGGTCTGCCGAACCGCGCACTGTTCCTCGACCGCCTCGAGCACCGCCTCGCGCTGGAGAAGCGGCGGCACCAGACGAGCTTCTCCGTGCTGGTCCTCGACATCGACCGCTTCAAGGTGATCAATGACAGCCTCGGGCACGTGCGCGGCGACGAGCTGCTGGTGGAAGTGGCGCGGCGTCTGCAGTCCTGCCTGAGACCGGCCGATACTGTCGCGCGGCTGAGCGGCGACGAGTTCACCATCCTGCTCGAGGACGTCGCGAGCGCAGCGGACGCGCGCAAGGTCGCGGACCGCTTGCGCGAGGAGCTGCGGGTGCCGTTCTGGCTCGGGGCGCACGAAGTGTTCAGCGGTGCGTCCATCGGCATCGCGCACGGAAGCGCCGCTTACGCGCATCCCGAGGACATCCTCCGCGACGCGGACACCGCGCTCTACCGCGCCAAGGCGCAGGGCCGAGGTCGCTGCGTCGAGTTCGACGCCAGCATGCACGATCGCGCGGTCGAGCTCCTGGAGCTCGAGACGTCCCTGCGGCGCGCGCTGGAGCGCAAGGAGTTCCAACTGCACTACCAGCCGGTGGTGTCGCTCTCCACCGGGCAGATCACCGGCGCCGAAGCGCTGCTGCGCTGGAACCATCCGGAGCGAGGTCTGGTCCCGCCGATGGAGTTCATCCCCCTCGCGGAAGAGACGGGATTGATCGTCGAGATCGGCGCCTGGGTGTTGCGTGAAGCGTGCCGGCAGATGAAGGAGTGGCAGGAGCGACTCGCCCAGCCGCAGCTCGAGATCGGCGTCAACCTCAGCTCGCGGCAGTTCCAGGGGCCGGGGTTGGTGGCGGAAGTCGCCGAGGTGCTGCGCGCCACGGGCCTGTCGCCGCGTTCGCTGCGGCTGGAGGTCACCGAATCGCTCCTGATGGACAAGCACCCCAACGTCGCGCAGACCATGACCGAGCTGCGGGCCATGGGCGTGCGCATCGACCTCGACGATTTCGGCACCGGTTACAGCTCGCTCAGCTACCTGCACCAGTTCCCCATCGATACCCTGAAGATCGATCGCAGCTTCATTCATCGCATCGGCGCGAGCGACGACGCCCTCGAGATCGTCAACACCATCCTCGCGCTAGCGAGCAGCCTCGACATGGAAGTGGTGGCGGAAGGGGTGGAGACCGAGCAGCAGCTGGAGCAGCTGCGGAAGATGCACTGCGCGTACGCGCAGGGCTACCATCTCAGCCGGCCGGTGGAGGCACCGCAGTTCGAGACGCTGATCGGGACGGGACGGAGCTGGGCGGCGTGATGAACGCGGTGCCGCTGGCTTGTACAGTCTAAAAGCACAGTCGCTAAGCCGCCTTCGGCGGCCGCGACTAGACCCTGAACTGACTGACGATGCCGCCGATCCGGGCCGAGACGCTCCCGAGCTCGCGCACCGAGTCCGCGCTCTGCTCGATCAGCTGCACCAGGTCGGTCATCGACGACGACAGGTCGCGCACCGCCGAAAACACCTGATCGATGCCCGCGTTCTGCTGTCCGACCGCCGCGGCGATCTCCCGGACGGCGTGGGCGTTGCCGCGAGCGATGGTCCCGAGCTCGCGCAGGCTGTCGCCGGAACCGCGCACCCGCGTCAAGTTGGCGGCGATGCCGCGAGACCCCTGTTCGGTGATGCTCACTGCCCGCGCAGCATTGAGTCGGATTCCCTCGAGGTTCTCGTGCACCCGCTGGGTGGCCTTGATCGACTGGTCCGCGAGGCTGCGGATCTCCCGCGCCACCACGGCGAAGCCGCGTCCGTGCTCGCCGGAGCGAACGGCACGTCTTCGGACATCCGCGCCTGCGCAACCGGGGCCTCGATCATCTGTGCGATCGCGCCCCAGTCGTACCAGGCGCGCAGCACGCCGCGAGGCGATCCGCCGCCGCGGGCGGCGATGGCCAGCGA
>Ga0209237_1000037_pt1 | contig 54106 bp, 68 predicted proteins | sample GraSoi013_1_40cm_2_FD_185820 | JGI IMG/M metagenome (GOLD analysis project Ga0209237, IMG submission 185820) | Grasslands soil microbial communities from the Angelo Coastal Reserve, California, USA - Sample 10_02_2013_1_40cm (SPAdes) (version 2) | ecosystem: Environmental > Terrestrial > Soil >...
GCGACATCACCCCTGAGCGGGCGAAGAACGAGCCGATCTTCGAGAAGATCGCAGGACGGGTGGCGGCTGAGGACGTGAGCGTCGGCAGCAAGGTGCTGGTTCCGGCCGGCACCGCGATCAGCGACGAGGCCGCGCGCAAGATCATCGAAGCGAGCGTCCCCGTCAAGATGCGTTCCGTGCTCGTGTGCGAGGCTCGCGAGGGCGTCTGCCGCACGTGCTACGGGCGCAACCTGGCGACCGGCAAGGTCGTCGAGATCGGTGAGGCGGTGGGCGTGATCGCCGCGCAATCGATCGGCGAACCGGGTACTCAGCTGACCATGCGCACGTTCCACACCGGCGGTGTCGCCGGCGTGGACATCACGCAGGGTCTGCCTCGTGTAGAAGAGCTGTTCGAAGCTCGCATCCCCAAGGGCAAGGCGATCATCTCCGAGATCGACGGGGAGCTCGAGATCATCAGGGCTGAGGGCACGCGCAAGGTGCGTGTGATCTCCAGGGAGGAGTTCGAGGTCTCCTACCCGCTCGAGGCCAAGATGGCACCGATCGTCAAGAGCAAGGATGACGTGATGGAAGGCCAGGAGCTGGCTCGTGACGCCAAGGGCAACGCCGTCCGGACCCGGCACGCCGGGAAGGTGACGGTGTCGGCCAAGGAGATCACGGTGCGGACCCTCGACGAAGAGATTCGCGAGTACACCATCCCGCACCAGGTCCGAATCCGGCCCGAGCTCGACCGCCGCGACGGCCAGAAGGTGACCATCAAGGCGGGTCAGCAGATCACCGAGGGGTCTATCTCACCTCAGGAGCTGCTGCACATCCTCGGCAAGGAGGCGGTTCAGACATTCCTGGTCGACGAAGTCCAGAAGGTCTACCGCAGCCAAGGCGTCGACATCAACGACAAGCACATCGAGGTCATCGTCCGCCAGATGATGCGGAAGGTCCGCGTCGACTCGGCGGGCGACACCGGCCTGCTGCCGGGCGAGATCGTCTCGCAGTGGGAGTACGAAGAAGGCAACGCGAAGGCGCTGGCGGAGGGCGGCGAGCCCGCCACCGCGCAGACCGTGCTGCTCGGCCTGATCAAGGCCGCGCTCAACACCACCTCGTGGCTCTCCGCAGCGTCCTTCCAGGAGACCACCCGCGTGCTCACCGAGGCCGCGATCAGTGGCAAGGTGGACCGGCTGCGTGGGCTGAAGGAGAACGTGATCATCGGCAAGCTCATCCCTGCGGGGACCGGGCTCGACTATTACAAGAAGCAGCGCGAGCAGGCGGCTCGGATCCTCGAAGAGGAGCCGATAGACCTGGAGACGCTGTCGGTTTAGAAACGATTGGGGAGAGGCTGTACGTGCGGTCTCTCCCTTTTTTTGACCGACACAATTGCGTTGTTTTGGGTTAGAGTCAGCGTACGTGCACAGGGGGCGCCCGCCAGGGTTGCCCCTTTGTTTTTGCCAGTACCAACAATGGGATGATTGAAGCGTGACCCCAAGCTCGAGGCTGCTTCGCGCCGCTGCGCTGGCCGTCCTCGCATCGGCCATCGCCACAGCCTGCAACGCACCCACGGCGCCGCTTACCCAGGGCCCTCGCTTGGCCAAGGACCAAACGCTGCGAGTGCAGCTCGACGATCAGCCGGCGACGCTCGACCCGGGTCAGACTCAATACCCATACGAAACCGCGGTGCTGCGGACGATCTCTGAACCCCTCCTGAAACCCACTGCGGATCTCAATGGTTTGATGCCCGCGGCTGCGCAGAGCTACGACGTGGCCAATAACGGGACGGTCTACGTCTTTCACCTACGCAAGACGGCGCAGTATTGGGACAGCACTCCGGTCAGGGCGCAGGACTTCGTGTATGCGTGGCGGCGCTTGATCGACCCGCGCCTCGCAGCGCCCAATGAAACATTCTTCTCCAGCGCGATCCTCAATGGGGAGGCGGTCGCGGTGCTCGACCCGCAGCGCGACGCCTCGCGCATCGACGGCGCGCTCGACGCGCTTGGGCTGAAGGCGTTGGACGACTCCACGTTCCAGGTCACGCTTTCGCATCCCAACCCGGCGTTTGTGTGGATCGCCGCCATGCCCGCCGGCGCGCCGATCAGGCAGGACGTGGTGACGAAGAACGGAGACAAGTGGGCAACCACACCGGAATCGCTCGCGACCAACGGACCATTCCGAGTCAGCGAGCTGGTCGTCCACGATCACATCACGGTCGTCCCGAACACGCATTACTGGGGTGCGAAGCCGAAGCTGACCGCCATCACCTTCGTCGTTGTCAATGACGGTGCAGTCGCGCTCACCAAGTTCAAGAATGGCGAGCTGGACTCCATAGACGTGCAGCCGGCGCAGGCGGCCGGCGTGGCTGGCGATGCGCAGCTGAAGCAGTATCTCGTCAAGACGCCCGCGCTGACGGTGTTCTGGATCACGTTTCGCATCAACGCAGCGCCCCTGAACAACCCGAAGGTGCGACAGGCGATCGCGACCGCGATCGATCGCGACGCGTTCATCGCGCAGATCTTCCAGGGCCAGGGCATGCCGTCCCAGACGTTCATCCCTAAAGGCATGCATGGCTACGCTCCTGACCTCGGCTCGACGCTGACATTCGACGTCGCGCAGGCGCGCGCGCTACTGGCGGCGTCGGGTGTGACCGCCAAGCAGCTTTCGGGCGTGAAGTTTTCGTACGACCAGACGTCTGATTTCGGCAAGGCCACGGCCAAGTTCATCCACGACCAGCTCAAGGCCAACCTTGACGTCGACTTGACGCTGGAAGCGCTCGATGGCAACACTCTCAGTTCGCGTCTCTATTCGGGTGACTTTCAAATTGCCGGACCCCTGGGCTGGATGGCCGACTATCCCGATCCATCTGACTGGTTCGGCATCTTCCTCACCACCAGCTCGAACAACTTCGCCCTCTACCAGAACAAGCAGTACGACAATTTCGTGAAGTCAGCCGCCTCAGACCTTCAGCCCGACCGCCGCGACCAGGAGTACAGGCAGGCCCAGAAGCTGCTGGCGACGGACCTGCCCGTGGCGGTTCTGGCCCAGTCGGTGACCTGGAGCCTGGTGCGGCCGTACGTGCGCGCTGTGACTCCGACTTCCGTCGACGTCTGGCCCGGCGCACTCCTTCCTGCGGATATTTACATCGCTGCACACTGAGTGCCCAAACAGACGTTCGACCATGTCACCGCCTATCTGACTTGACACTCAGAGGTGGGTCACAACAGAATTCATTTCGTAGCCGAAGAGGCTGTGTGAGTAAGACCTGCTGCCGGCGCACTCTCGCCCCGTGAGACGGCTAACGGGAAGAAGGCTGCAGGATCAGAACCTGAGAGGTAAGACGCGTATGCAGTTAGGCAACCACCTTCGAGCGACGGCGCTCGTGTCGGTGGCGGTAGTGGTTGCGGCTTGCGGTGGAAGCAACGCCCCGAGCCTGAACCTCGCCCCCGCCGACCAGCAGATACTTCGCGCCAACAACGGCGTGGAGCCGAACAGCTTCGACCCGACCCAGCAGACATATACGTATGAGCGAGCCGTTGGCATTCAGACATTCGACAGCCTTTTCCGGGCGAAGGCAGACTCGAGCGACGTCGAGCCGCTGGGCGCGACGAGCTACGACGTTTCTTCGGATGGCCTGACGTACACGTTCCACCTGCGAACGAACGAGAAATGGAGCGACGGCAAGCCGGTGGTCGCCAGTGACTGGGTCTACGGATGGAAGCACTTCCTCAACCCCGCGCTGGCCGCCGGCTACGTTGACCCATTTTTCGACCTCACGATCAAGGGTGCAGGCACCTACGGCAGCGTCGACGTTAGCAGCGCCAGCGCTATCGACGCGTACCTCAATGGCCTAGGACTGTCCGCGCCAGACGACAAGACATTCGTAGTCGCCCTCGACCATCCGGCCGCCTACTTCAAGTGGGTGGCGACGCTCTGGATGGCTGTCCCGCTGCGCAAGGACATCATCGAGCAGGCCGCCGGCGGTTCGTTCGCGTCGACCGACGCAACGAAGGCCGAGGCCTGGGCAAACAATGCATCGACCATCATCGGCAACGGGCCATACAAGATCAAAGAGATCGCGTCCAAGGACCACGTGACGCTGGTGCCGAACCCGAACTACTGGGCCCCGGCGCCGCACCTCCAGCAGATCGTCCTTTACGAGATCTCGGACGGCAACACGGCCTACTCGCAGTACCAGACCGGCGCGCTTGACATCATCGGCGTACCGCTCGCCGACGTCACCGTCGTGCGCAACGATCCCAAGCTGAGCAAGGAAGCGAAGCTGATCCCAACCCTCAGCCAGTACTGGATCTCGTACAACTCGACGCGAGCGCCACTTGACGACAAGAACGTGCGCATGGCGCTGTCCAAGTCGATCGACCGCGACAAGCTCGTCAACGACATCGAGCACGGCAACGGTAAGTCCCTCGGGACGTTCATCCCCAAGGGCATGAACGGATACGACACATCAGATAACGCACAGAGTTTCGACCCCGCGGCGGCCAAGAAGTTGCTCGCCGACTCGGGCAAGGCGGCACAGCTGGCGAAGATGAAGTTGATTACCCGCAACTCGACAGCTAGCAAGACGCTGAACCAGTTCCTCGCCGACCAATGGAGCACCAACCTCGGCGTCACCATCCAATTGGATGTCATCGACAGCAAGACTGTGACCAGGAACATCCGCAAGGGCCAGTTCGACATCTATGGCCTCGACGGATGGATCAGCGACTACCCGGACCAGCAGGACTGGTTTGACATCTTCGTGACCGGCTCGTGCCACAGCCTCAACTGGGGCTGTGTCAGCGATACCTCTTACGATGATCTGGTGAACAAGGCAGACGCGGAGTCCGACAAGACGAAGCGCGCCCAGGGGTACTCCCAGGCCCAGAAGAAGCTCATCGACAACGCGGTCGTTGGTTTCATGTACCAGCCTTACGAGTACGACCTGATCAAGCCTTATGTGCAGGGCCTGACCGTCACCACTACGGACGACCAGAACCTGCCTGGCGACGGCAGGTATAACCAGGCGTACATCACGCAGCACTAGGAAAACAACCGAATTGGCAGTAACAGCAGGGCGTCCCACGCGGGGCGCCCTGCTGCCTTCCCAGCTGTCGGCGATCACGAGCACCAGAACAGGCAGCCTCGCCATCTTCATCGTCAGACGAATCCTCTGGATGGCGCCGATCCTGTTCTTCGTGATCCTCATCACCTTCACGCTCATGCACCTGGCGCCGGGAAGTCCCTGGGACAAGGCGGGCGGCCGTCAGCTCTCTGACACCGTGATCAACAACCTGAACATCAGGTACGGCCTGAACAAGCCTGTGACACAGCAGTTCGTCCTTTACCTCTGGAGCGTCATCCACTTCGACTTCGGGCTTTCGTACCAGTACCAGAACAAGACCGTGTCGGGGCTTCTGCTCGAGAGCTGGCCTTACACCGCCACGATCGGGGTGCTTGCGTTCTTGTTGATCATCCCGGTGGGAGTCGGCCTGGGGGTCCTCGCGGCGCTCCGGCAGAACACGCGGATCGACTACATCACGATGGGTTTTGCCACCGTCGCCGCCTCGTTTCCAAACTTTGTGATCGGCGCCCTGATGGTGGTCGTGTTCGGGGTCCTGTCCTATAGGGCAACCGGGGGTAACTTCTTTCTCCCGACCGCGGGATTTGCTCTCGACGATCACTTGATCATGCCAGTGCTCACGCTCGCCTTGCTTCCGATCGCCTACACGGCTCGGCTCACACGCGCCAGCACGCTCGAGGCGATACGGCAGGATTTCGTGCGCACGGCCTGGGCAAAGGGGCTGCCAGAGCGGCTTGTAGTCACCAGGCACGTGCTGAAGAACTCGCTGATTCCCGTCGTAACCACCCTCGGTCCGACATTCGCGTTCCTTGTCACCGGGTCGGTGATCGTCGAGACCGTCTTCAGCATCCCCGGGATCGGCCGCGCGTTCGTCGTCGCGATCGAATCGCGGGACTACCCGATGATCCTCGGCACCACGGTGCTCTTCTCACTGGTGATCGCGGTGGCGAACCTCGTCGTAGACGTTGCCTACGTGTTCATCGATCCTCGGGTGAGGCTGACCTAGGTGGCCCTTCCCGCAGCGACCATTGAGCAGCTGGGACAGTGGGAGGTCCCCGAGCAGCAGATCGGCCTCTGGAGCGACGCGCTGCAGCGTTTTCGGCGCAACCGGCTAGCGATTGCCGGCGCCGCCGTAGTCCTTCTCCTCGTCCTGATCGCATTCGGCTCGCCCCTCCTTGTGCAACTCCACCTCATTGCGGATCCGCTGAAGCAGCATGTCGAATTCATCGAGGCGGCTCCCGGCCAGAATGGATACGCCTTCGGCGCAGACGAGCTCGGCCGCGACACTCTGAGCCGTTTGCTTTTCGGCAGTAGGGTCTCGCTCGCTGTCGGCATCTTTGTGCAGGCCATCATCCTGCCCATCGGTCTCGCCATCGGCTTGACGGCGGGTTACTTCGGCGGCCGGATCGACAACCTGCTGATGCGCTTCACGGACATCTGGTATGCATTCCCCGACCTGCTGTTTGTCCTGGTGGTGGTCTCGGTCTTCGGACCGAGCCTTCTGACCATCTTCGGCGCGATCGCATTGGTGAACTGGGTCGGCCTTGCCCGGCTGGTCCGCGGCCAGGTCCTGTCCATCAAAGAAAAGGAGTTCATCGAGGCCGCCCGGTCGTCGGGATCGGCACCGGCGAAGTTGATCCTCAAGCACCTGCTGCCCAACTCGTTGGGGCCGATCATCGTGACGCTCACGTTCGGCATCCCGCAGGCGATCTTCCTCGAGGCCGTACTCAGCTTTCTGGGCGTAGGCATCCAGCCACCCACGCCGACCTGGGGCCAGATGGTGTTCGACGGCTATGAGAATATCTACGCTAACCCGACCTCGGTTGTCTTCCCCGCGCTGGCCATCGGCTTCACCCTGCTTGCCTTCTCCTTCGTCGGTGACGGCTTGCGCGACGCTCTCGACCCCCGTATGAAGCGCTAAAGCTAAAGTACCGTTCAGTGGCTCAAACGCTGCTGCAGGTCGAGGATCTGCACACCCAGTTCTTCACGCGACGCGGAGTGGTGCGCGCGGTGGATGGGGTGAGCCTGCATATCGACGCCGGCGAGACCCTGGGCGTGGTCGGCGAGTCAGGATGCGGCAAGACCATGACGGCGCTCTCCGTCCTCCGGCTGGTGCCGGATCCAGGCCGGATCACGTCGGGGCGGATCTTGTTCCGGGGCCGAGATGTCACGAAGATGACCGACGACGAGATCAGGGACTTCCGGGGCAACGACGTCGCGATGATCTTCCAGGACCCTATGACGTCGCTGAACCCGGTCACGAAGATCGGCTCGCAAATCGAAGAGGCGATGACGGCCCATAAGCGCTTTTCGCCGCAGGAAGCGGGGGTACGGGTGATCCAGCTGCTCAAGCGGGTTCGCGTACCGGCTGCTGAGCGCCGCGTCAGCGACTACCCGCACCAGTTCTCAGGAGGAATGCGCCAGCGCGCCATGATCGCCATGGGTCTTGCCAACGAACCCTCGCTCCTGATCGCCGACGAGCCGACGACCGCGCTCGACGTCACCGTCCAGGCCCAGATCATCGACCTCCTGAAGCAGCTCAATCGTGAGCTCGGCACCGCCATGATGCTCATCACCCACAACATGGCGCTTGTCGCGAGCCTCTGCGAGCGCGTCGTCGTCATGTACGCCGGCCGGGTGGTGGAAGAGGGCCCGGTGGAGCGGATCTTCAAGAGCCCGCAGCACCCCTATACATGGTCGCTGCTGCGCTCGGTACCCAGGGTCGACGAGCTGCGCAAGGATCGGCTCGTCAGCATCAAGGGCTTGCCGCCTGACCTGTCGAATGCGCCCCCCGGTTGCAAGTTCCACCCACGCTGCCCGTTTGTCATCGACCGCTGCAAGCGCGAGGAGCCGGAGCTGGCGGAGGTCGCTCCGAACCAGGTCGCCCGATGCTGGGTGCTGATGCGCAACGTGCCTGAAGAGGCTGCTGAGGTGACCAAGCAGGTCGTCATTTCAGAAGAGGCGGCGAAGAAGCTGCAGGAGATTCCCGGTGCAGGCAGCTGAGCGTCAGGCCGCGACGGTCGCCAAGACCGACCCGATCATCCTCCGCGTCGAGGGGGCGTACAAGTACTTTCCGGTCGGTGGACTGGGGGGGCTGTCCGTGCGCGCGGTCGACGGGGTCGACCTGGAGATCCGGCGGGGCGAGACGATGGGGCTGGTGGGGGAATCCGGTTGCGGTAAGTCGACGCTTGCTCGCTTGATCACCGCGCTGCTGCCGGTGACCGGCGGCAAGATCACCTTCGAGGGCCAGACCATCTCGACGCTGCGGGGTCGGTCCCTGCGCCGGATCCGGCGCAAGATCCAGATGATCTTCCAGGACCCCTTCGCATCCCTCGATCCGCGGATGACGGTGGGCGACATCATCGCCGAGCCGCTCGACAACTTCAACATCGGCAACCACAAGCAGCGGATGGCTCGTGTCCAGGAGCTGCTGCGCCTGGTCGGCCTCAATCCGAACTTCACGAACCGCTACCCGCACGAGTTCTCCGGCGGCCAGCGTCAGCGAATCGGGATCGCGCGGGCGCTCGCCGTGAACCCGTCATTCATCGTGTGCGACGAGGCGGTGTCGGCCCTGGACGTGTCGATTCAGGCGCAGATCATCAACCTGCTCCAGGACCTGCAGCGCGAGTTCCACCTGACCTACCTCTTCATCGCGCACGACCTGGCCGTGGTGCGGCACCTGTCGGATCGCATCGCGGTCATGTACCTCGGCAAGGTGGTCGAGACGGCGGATCGGCGGAGCATCTACGAGGCGCCACAGCACCCGTACACGCGTGCTCTCCTGTCCTCGATACCCGTGCCCGATCCCGGCATCGAGCGGAACCGCGCGCCGATAACGCTGAAGGGGGAGATCCCATCGCCGGTAAACCCGCCCTCCGGATGCCGGTTCCACCCGCGCTGCCCGATCGCCCGCGCGCCGGGGATCTGCTCAGACCAGGAGCCGCCGCTGGAACCGCACGGCCATGCGGGCCAGCTGGCGGCTTGCCATTTCGCCGGTCAGATCTAAGGGGCCCTAACTTCGAGGATTCGGTAGCCCTTCTTCGATTTGAGCCTGCGTACGTCGTAACCCTGGGTCGCCAGCCATGCGGCCAGTGAATCCGATCCCAGGTTCCGCAGCACCACCAGGTACGCGCTTCCGCCGGGCTCGAGCCGGGGCAGCCAGCGGAGCAGCAGCTCGTGGAGGGGCGCCTTGCCCACCCGAACCGGCGGGTTGGAGTAGATCGCCGCGAACTGCAATCCGCCGGGCACCTCGTCAGGCAGGCCGGCGGTCACATTGGCCGTCCCGGCCGAGAGGGCGTTGGCTCGGGTCAGCTCCAGAGCCCGTTCGTTGACATCGACTGCCCAGATCCGCGCCTCGGGGGCTTGCCTGGCCAGAGCGATGGCGATCGCCCCGTAGCCCGAGCCGAGGTCCAGGATGTCCCCCGCCACCGGCGGGGCGGGCGCCTCGCGAAGCAGCACGAGGGTGCCGAGATCGACACCCCGCGACCCGAAGACTCCCCGATCCGCCTGCAGCTCCAGGGCGAGCTCGCCAAGATGCAGGAAAACCGAGCGCGGCTTGGACCGGACGGCCGGCGCGGGATCGAAGTATTGGCTCGTGCCGGGCCCGGCTTGGGAGGGTCGCTTTTTGGGTATACTCATCGTTTGTCGCCCAATCGGCTATTGCCGCGTGGGCTGCGAGCTGTCGTCAACCGTCACCAGGAGAACCGTTTGCCCACCATCCAGCAGCTTGTCCGCCTCGGTCGCCGAGCGGCCAGGTCGAAGTCTAAGGCGCCCGCGCTCAAGGGCTCACCGCAGCGGCGGGGAGTCTGCGTACGCGTCTATACCCAGACGCCAAAGAAGCCGAACTCGGCGCTGCGCAAGGTCGCCCGCGTCCGGCTGACCACGGGTATCGAGGTCACCGCCTACATCCCGGGCATCGGCCACAACCTGCAGGAGCACTCGGTGGTGCTCATCCGCGGCGGCCGCGTCAAGGACCTGCCGGGCGTCCGCTACCACATCATCCGCGGCACCCTCGACACCGCCGGCACCAAGAACCGCAAGAAGGCACGCTCGAAGTACGGCGCCAAGCGGGAAAAGAGCAAGGCGGCAGCCTGATGCCTCGCCGCAGCCGTCCAGTCAAGCGTGTCATCGCGCCCGATCCCGTCTACCAGTCGGAGGCGATCGCCAAGTTCGTGAACGTCGTCATGAGCCGCGGCAAGCGTTCGACCGCCGAGCGCGTGGTCTATGACGCGCTTTCGCGTGCCAGCAAGCAGGCCAAGAAGGAGCCGCTCGAGGTGTTCGAGTCGGCGCTGCGCAATGCCACCCCCCTGCTGGAGGTCAAGCCCCGCCGCGTGGGTGGCGCCACCTACCAGGTCCCTGTCGAGATCAGGCCGGAGCGCCGGCTCGCCCTCGCGCGCCGCTGGATCGTGCGTTTCGCCCGCCAGCGCGGCGGGAAGAGCATGTCCGAGAAGCTCGCGTTTGAGATCCTCGACGCAGCCCAGAACACGGGCGGGGCGGTCAAGCGCAAGGAAGAAACCCACCGGATGGCGGAAAGCAACAAGGCTTTCTCCCACTTCCGGTACTGATCAGAGAGATGAGCGTGGCACTGAAGATGCAGGAGCGGCCGGTCGCGATCGACAAGGTCCGAAACATCGGGATCATGGCGCATATCGACGCCGGCAAGACCACGACTACGGAGCGGATCCTCTTCTACGCGGGCCGCATCCACAAGATGGGCGAGGTTCACGAAGGGGCCGCGACCATGGACTGGATGGTCCAGGAGAAGGAGCGCGGGATCACGATCACGTCGGCGGCCACCACCGCCAACTGGCGCGACCACGCGATCAACATCATAGACACACCCGGGCACGTGGACTTCACGGTCGAGGTGGAGCGCAGCCTGCGCGTGCTCGACGGCGCGGTCGCCGTCTTCGATGCTGTCGCGGGAGTCGAGCCGCAGTCTGAGACCGTCTGGAGGCAGGCCGACCGTTACGGGGTCCCCCGCATCGCCTTCATCAACAAGATGGACCGCATCGGGGCGGACTTCTACGGCTCGTTGAAGTCGATCAGGACGAGGCTGGGCGCACGCGCGATCCCAATCCAGCTCCCGATCGGATCTGAGGACTCCTTCAAGGGCTACGTCGACCTGGTGACCAAGCAGGCGATCGTCTACACCGACGACCTCGGCACCACCAGCACCGAATCCCTGGATATCCCCGCCGACATGCGCGACCTCGTCAGCCAGTACCGTCACGACCTCGTCGAGGCGGTCGCGGACTTCGACGACGCGATCATGCACAAGTATCTTGAGGAGCAGGACGTCACCGAAGAGGAGATCAACGCCGCGCTCCGCAAGGGCACCGTAGCCGGACACCTGGTTCCGGTGCTCTGTGGCGCCGCGCTGCGGAATCGGGGAGTGCAGCCGATCCTCGACGCGGTGGTCGACTACCTGCCTTCGCCGGCCGACGTGCCCGCCGTCGAGGGCACGGACCCGAAGACCGGCGCGCTGCTCGTGCGCGAGCACGACGACGCCGAGCCGTTCGCCGCCCTGGCGTTCAAGATCCAGATGGACCCCCAGGGGGTGGGCAAGCTCACCTTCTTCCGGGTTTACTCCGGCCGGTTGAAGGCTGGCTCTGGCGTGCTCAACGCGTCCAACGGACGCAAGGAACGTATCGGGCGCATCCTGCGCATGCACGCGATCCGGCGCGAGGACGTCGACGAGGTCTTCACGGGCGACATCGCCGCGGCTGTGGGATTGAAGTCCACTACCACCGGCGACACGCTCGCTGACGAGAGCCATCCGATCCTTCTCGAGTCGATCACGTTCCCCGAGCCCGTCATCTCGGTGGCCATCGAGCCAAAGACGAAAGCCGACCAGGACAAGCTGGGTATTGGGCTACAGCGGCTCACAGAGGAAGACCCGACATTCAAGGTCCACACCGACGACGAAACCGGCCAGACGATCATCGCCGGGATGGGCGAGCTGCACCTGGAGATCATCATCGACCGGCTGATGCGCGAGTTCAGGGTCGACGCCAACCAGGGCAAACCCCAGGTTGCATATAAGGAAGCGATCAAGAAGCCGGCGCACGGTGTGGGTCGCTTCGTGCGCCAGTCGGGAGGCAAGGGCCAGTTCGGCCACGCCGAGGTCGACGTGCGCCCGGGCGAGCGGGGCAGCGGCTTCATCTTCGAGGACAAGATCACGCAGGGACGCATCCCGCGCGAGTTCATCCCCGCGGTCGAAAAGGGCGTGCGCGAAGCGCTCCAGACGGGTGTTGTCGCCGGCTACCCCGTGATCGACATCACCGTCACGCTGGTCGACGGCTCGTACCACGCGGTCGACTCGAGCGAGATGGCCTTTCAGGTCGCGGGCTCGATGGCGGTCAAGGATGCGATGCACAAGGCAAGCCCGTACCTGCTGGAGCCGATCATGAAAGTCGACGTCGTGATGCCCGAGGAGCACCTCGGCGACGTCATGGGCGATCTCGCCTCGCGGCGAGGACACATCCTAGGCATGGAGGGACGCGGAACGTCGCAGAACGTTCGGGCCCACGTGCCGCTGGCGGAGATGTTCGGGTACGCTACCGAGCTTCGGTCGATGACCTCGGGCCGGGCGACCTATTCGATGGAGTTCAGTCACTACGCGGAAATGCCGGGGAACTTGGCGGAGGCTGTGGGCCGCCGTACAACGTCGCGGAGTTAGTTAGGAGGAAACAGTGGCGAAGAAGAAGTTCGTGCGGACCAAGCCGCACCTCAACGTCGGGACCATCGGTCACATCGACCACGGCAAGACGACGTTGACGGCTGCGATCACGAAGGTGCTCTCCGAGAAGGGACTGGCGGAGTACACGCCCTTCGACCGGATCGACAAGGCGCCCGAAGAGAAGGCCCGCGGTATCACGATCTCGATCACGCATGTGGAGTACGAGACGGAGAAGCGCCACTACGCGCACGTCGACTGCCCGGGACACCAGGACTACATCAAGAACATGATCACCGGCGCTGCCCAGATGGACGGCGCGATCCTTGTCGTGGCCGCCAATGACGGCGCTATGCCGCAGACCCGCGAGCACATCATCCTGGCGCGTCAGGTCAACGTGCCATCCCTCGTAGTCGCGCTCAACAAGTGCGACATGGTCGACGACAAGGAGTTCATCGAGCTCGTCGAGCTCGACCTCCGCGAGCTCCTCAGCCGGTACGAGTACCCCGGCGACGACATCCCCATCGTGCGCATTTCGGCGCTCAAGGCGCTCGAGGGCGACCCCGAGTGGTCATCGAAGATCCTCGACCTGATGAACGCGGTCGACACCTACATTCCCGAGCCCGAGCGCCCCGTCGACAAGCCCTTCCTGATGCCGATCGAGGACGTGTTCACGATCGAGGGTCGCGGCACGGTGACCACAGGACGGGTCGAGCGCGGCAAGCTCAAGAGGAACGAGGAAGTCGAGATCGTAGGCATCCACCCGCAGAGCACCAAGACCGTCGTCACGGCCATCGAGATGTTCCACAAGGACATGGACGAGTGCCAGGCCGGCGACAACGTCGGTACGCTGATTCGCGGCATCAAGCGCGAGGACGTCGTGCGCGGACAGGTGCTCGCAAAGCCCGGCTCGATCAAGCCGCACACCAATTTCAAGGCTCAGGTTTACGTCCTGACCAAGGAAGAGGGTGGGCGCCACACGCCCTTCCTCACCGGCTACCGCCCGCAGTTCTACATGCGCACCACCGACGTCACGGGCGAGGTCAAGCTGCCCGACGGCGTCGAGATGGTGATGCCCGGCGACAACGTCGAGATGGAGATCACCCTCGGTGAGCCCATCGCGATCGAGCCCGGGCTCCGCTTCGCCATCCGTGAAGGCGGTAAGACCGTAGGCGCCGGCGTCGCCACGGAAGTCATCAAGTAAAGAAGTAGGGGAGGGGGCTCGCAGCAGTGGCGCAAAAGATTCGGATCCGGCTCAAGGCCTACGACCACAGAGTGCTGGATCAGGCGGCGGACAAGATCATCGACACCGCTCGGCGTGCCAACGCGCGCACAGCGGGACCGATTCCGCTACCCACCGAGATCGCCAAGCTGACCGTCATCCGCTCCCCGTTCATCGACAAGGACTCCCGCGAGCAGTTCGAGATGCGAACGCACAAGCGGGTGGTCGACATCCTCGACTTCAACCCGCGCGTCGTAGATGCGCTGCAGCGACTCAGCCTGCCGGCCGGCGTCAGCATCGAGATCAAGTCATGAAAGGATTGCTGGCGAGGAAGCTGGGCATGACCCAGCTCTTCAACGCCGACGGCACGACCTCTGCGGTGACCGTGCTCGAAGCGGGCCCATGTCGCGTCCTCGGACTTCGGACCACGGAGAAGGACGGCTATTCGGCCGCCCGCATCGCGTACGAAGCGACCAAAGAAAACAAACTGACGAAGCCGGCTTACGGCGAGTTCAAAAAGGCCAACATCGAGCCACACCGCCACGTCGTCGAGATTCGTGGCTATGACGGCCTCCAAGCCGGCCAGGAGCTCAAAGCGGAAATCTTCGCCGCGGGCGAGCTCGTCGACGTCACCTCGACGTCGAAAGGCAAGGGATTCCAGGGCCTCGTCAAGCGCCACAAGTTCAGCCGCGGACCCGAATCGCACGGCTCCATGAACGTCCGCCAGCCCGGCGCCATCGGCGCCACCGACGCCGCGCGGGTGTTCAAGGGCGTGCGGATGTCGGGACAGATGGGCAACGAGCGCACCACGTCCCGCGCTTACAAGGTCGTCCGCATCGACGCCGAGCGAAACCTGATCCTCGTCAAAGGCGGCGTGCCGGGAGCGAAGGGCGCACTCGTGCTCGTCCGGCAGTCGACCAAGAAGCAGAAGGTGAAGGGCCCCGCGGGCAAGCCGACAGGGAGGAAGGTCTGAATGACCCCAAAAAATCTCCGATTTTTCGGGGGCCCCTTCTGATGCCCGAGCGTAAGACAGCTCCGCGGAAGGCCGCGACAGCTCGCAAGGAGGCCGATCCGCTTGACGCCCCTCTGTTCGACTCCGCCGGCGCGCGCCAGGGCGAGGTCAGGCTGCCAAAGGTGATCTTCGGCGAAGAGCTGAACACGCCCGTGATGCACCAGGCGTACGTCCGCCAGCTCGCCAACGCTCGCCAGGGCACGGCCTCGACCAAGACCCGGGCGACAATCTCGGGCGGCGGCGCAAAGCCATACCGCCAGAAGGGAACGGGGCGCGCGCGGCACGGATCGACCAGGGAGCCGTCGATGAAGGGCGGCGCGGTGGTGTTCGGACCGCATCCGCGAAGCTATGCCAAGCGCATGCCGAAGCAGATGCGCCGCCTGGCCTTGCGCAGCGCGCTCAGCCAGAAGGCGACGGAGGGCCGGGTCAGGGTCATCGACGGGTTCGCCATCGAAGAGCCGAAAACGAGCGAAGCCGCCAATCTGATGGACCTCATCGGTTTCGACGACTCGACGCTCGTCGTCCTGCCGGCCCCGAACTTCGTCGTGAGCCGCTCATTCGAGAACCTGACCGGCGTCAAGATCATCCTCGCCCGCAACCTCAACATCCGCGACCTCTTCTCACATACCTATCTATTGCTGGCGAAGGACTGCCTGGAGCTGCTCAAGGAGAGTTTCAGCCGGCCGCAGCGCCCCAAGGTGGGCCACGAGGACCACGACCACGGAGACCACGACCACGGAGACCACGAGGCAGAATGACCACCCGCGCCGCCTCCGAGATCGTGATCGGCCCGGTCATCACCGAGCGCACCTACCAGCTCTACACGCAGGGCCGTTACACGTTCAGGGTCGCCAAGACGGCCAACAAGACCGACATCAAGAAAGCGCTCGAGGAGCAGTACGAGGCTCAGGGCATCAAGGTCAGGGACGTCAACACGGTGACCATGCGCGGCAAGAACCGGCGCAGCCTGCGCCGAATCGGCTCGATCGGCCATACCTCGGGTTGGAAGAAAGCGATCGTCACCCTCGGCGAGGGTCAGAAAATCGAAGGCTTGTTCGGGAGCGTGTAGAGAGCAACAAATGCCACTGAGAAAGTTCAAGCCCACCAGCCCCGGACGGCGCTTCATGACCATCAGTGGTTTCGACGAGGTCACGGCCCAAGAGCCCGAGAAGAGCCTCGTCGAGTCGCTGCCCACGCACGCCGGCCGCAACAACCAGGGCCGGATCACCACCCGACACCAGGGCGGCGGCTACCGGAAGCTTTACCGGAAGATCGACTTCAAGCGCGACAAGTTCGGCGTCGCGGGCAAGGTCGCGACCATCGAGTACGACCCCAACCGCAGCTCCCGCATTGCGCTCGTCCATTACAAGGACGGCGAGAAGCGATACATCCTCGCGCCGCTGGGCCTGAAAGTCGGCGATCCCATCGAAAGCGGGGAGGAGGCGCCAGTGCGCATCGGCAACGCGCTTCCTCTCGCCAGGATCCCTGTCGGTTCGACCGTGCACAACATCGAGCTGACCCTAGGAAGAGGCGGCCAGCTTGCAAGGTCAGCAGGCACGTCGGCGCAGCTGCTAGCCAAGGAAGGCGACTACGCCGTCATCCGAATGCCCTCAGGAGAGCTGCGAAGGATCCACGTGCGCTGCCAGGCCACGATCGGCCAGGTCGGTAATATCGAGCACGAGAACCAGTCGGGCGGCAAGGCCGGCCGCAGCCGCTGGATGGGCGTGCGGCCAACGGTCAGAGGCTCGACGATGAACCCCGTCGACCACCCACACGGTGGTGGTGAGGGCAAGACCGGACCGGGCGGCAACCCGAAGACCCCATGGGGCAAGCCCGCGCTCGGCTACCGCACGCGAAAGCCGAAGAAGGCCTCGAACAAGCTGATCATCCGGCGCAGAGAAAAGAAAGGACGCAGTAAGTAAGTAGATGAGCAGATCGACGAAGAAGGGGCCCTACATCAGTGAATCGTTGAAGGCCAAGATCGACAAGATGAACCAGGCGCGCGAGAAAAAGGTGCTTCGCACCTGGGCGCGCTCGTCGGTCATCTATCCCGACATGGTCGGCCACACCATCGGCGTCCACGACGGCCGCAAGCACGTGCCGGTTTTCATCAGCGAGAACATGGTCGGCCACCGGCTGGGCGAGTTTGCGCCGACTCGCCACTTCCGCGGCCACGGCACCCATACCGAAAAGTCGACGGCGTTGAAGTAAGAAGTTGGCGACGATGGAAGTTTCCGCAGTTCAAAAGTACGTCCGCCGCACGCCGCGCAAAGCGCGGCTCGTGGCCGACTCGGTCAAGGGCATGAAGGTCACGGACGCGCTCGCGTACCTCGAGTTCTCGCCGAAGCATGCCGCGCGCGACGTCGCCAAGGCGATCAAGTCGGCTGCCGCCAACGCCGAGCACAACTTCAACCTCAACCGAGACGACCTCGTGCTCAAGCAGCTCTTGATCGACGAAGGCCCGACCTACAAGCGTCGAAGGCCGGTCAGCCGCAGCATGGCGCACGAGTTCTTCCACCGCACCTGCCACATCACCGCGGTCGTCGAAGACCGCCCAGAGGAAAAAAAGTAGTTGGGTCATAAAGTCCATCCGAACGCATTCCGGCTTGGAGTCTTCCGCCCCTGGGAGGCGAACTGGTTCGCCAACCCCAAGGACTACACGAAGATGCTCCACGAGGATCTCGAGATGCGGAGCGCCATCCTGGCGCGCCTGCGCAACGCCGGCATTGCGAAGATCGAGACCGAGCGGTCTTCCAACGCCCAGCTCACCGTCACGATCCACACTGCCAAGCCCGGCATCGTCATCGGCAAGGGCGGATCGTCGGTGGACCAGCTGCGGGAAGACCTCGAGAAGCGGTTCGGGAATCGTGTACGCATCTCCATCCAGGAGATCAAGCAGCCCGAGCTCGATGCCCAGCTCGTGGCCGAGAACATCGCCTCCCAGATCGAGCGCCGCATCAGCTACAAGCGCGCGATGAAGCAGGCGATCCTGCGCACCATGCGCTCGGGTGCCAAGGGCGTCCGCATCTACTGCGGCGGTCGCCTGCGCGGAGCCGAGATGGCGCGCCGTGAGTGGGACCGCGAGGGCCGCGTGCCTCTGCACACCTTGCGCGCCGACATCGATTTCGGCCGCGCCACCGCCAAGACCACGTTCGGCGCGATCGGCGTCAAATGCTGGATCTACAAGGACCAGATCACCCCGAAGGCCCGGCTGCCCATTGCCGACGGCGCTCCCATCGGAGAGGCTATAGCTCCCCAACCCGAAGCGCCGGTCGAGATCGCTCCTCAGCCGGTGGTCGAGGCCGCGCCGCCGGAGCCGGTGACGGCGGAAGTCGCCGCTCCCGCCGCTCCTGCCGCCGAGCCGAAGCGCGCTCGCGCGACAGCTGCCACAGCCAAGCCGAAAGCCACGACTGCCAAAGCCAAGCCTGCCGCAAAGGCCAAGGCAGCCGAGCCCAAAGGCGAGAAAGCCCCGGCACCAAAGAAGGCTCCTGAAAGCTCCCGCGCTAAGCGCGCGGGGACCCCAAAGGACAAGAGCTAGATGCTGATCCCGAAGAGAGTCAAGTACCGCAAGATGCACCGCGGCCGCCGCACGGGCATCGCCACGCGCGGCGCCACGGTCGCGTTCGGCGACTACGGCCTGCAGGCCGTCGAGGCGTGCTGGATGAGCAACCGCCAGATCGAAGCCGCCCGCCGGGCGATGACCCGCCACGTCAAGCGCGGCGGTCAGATCTGGATCCGCGTCTTCCCCGACAAGTCGATCACCAAGAAGCCGGCTGAGACGCGAATGGGCTCAGGCAAGGGCAACCCCGAAGGCTGGGTGGCTGTGGTCAAGCCCGGACGCATCCTTTTCGAGATGGGCGGCGTCACGCCCCAGGTCGCCAAGGAGGCCATGAAGCTGGCCGCGTCCAAGCTTCCCATCAAGACCAGGTTCGTCAGCTCCGAGTCGGTCACCACCGGAGGTGCTGGATGAAGGTCGACGAGCTGAGGGAGCTAGAGGAGGACCAGCTGGAGGACCGCATGCGCGCGGCGCGGCGTGAGCTCTACGAGCTCCGCTTCAAGCACGCGGTCGGCCAGCTCGAGAACTCGAGCCAGATTTCCAAGGTGCGCCACGACATCGCCCGGATCATGACGGTGCTGAGCGAACGCGAGCTGGGGATCGTCACCTCCCCACCCCGTGGGGAGGCCGACGCGCAAGCGCCGGGTAGGGAGGCACAACCCGCGAAGGCGGTGGATGAGGGATTCGAGCCTGACGCCCCAGTGATCGAGGTTCCCAAGCCGAAGCGCGCCCGCAAGGCGAAGACCGAGGAGCCGTCTTGATGGCGACCGATCAGAAAGCCATCGAGACCCCGGGGTCCACCCGCGGGCAGCGCAAGGTCCGCCTGGGCACCGTGATCTCGGACAAGATGAACAAGACGGTCATCGTCCAGGTGGGCACGTCGAAGGCCCACCGTCTCTATCGCAAGACCGTGCAGCAGCGGACGCGGTTCAAAGTCCACGACGAGAAGAACGAGTGCGGCGTGGGCGACCTCGTCCGAATCACGGAAACGCGTCCCATCTCCAAAGAGAAACGATGGCGCGTACTTGAGATCGTGGAGAAGGCCAAGTAACGAAATGGTCCAGCAAGAGACACGGCTCAAGGTCGCGGACAACTCAGGAGCGAAAGAGATCCTGTGCATCCGCGTGGCCGGCGGGCACTACCGAAAGTACGCTTCGGTGGGCGACATCATCACCGCCACCGTCAAGTCCGCGCAGCCTGGCGGCCAGGTCAAGAAGGGCGAGGTCGTGAAGGCTGTCGTGGTCCGCGTCAACAAGGAATATCGCCGCCCCGACGGCTCGCTCATCCGCTTCGACGAAAACGCCGCCGTGCTGCTCGCGCAGGCGAACAACCCCCGAGGCACGCGCATCTTCGGCCCGGTTGCCCGCGAGCTGCGTGAGCGTAACTTCATGAAGATCATCAGCTTGGCTCCCGAGGTTCTGTAAAGATGCTTAGAAACAAACCCCAGCCCGCCCGCCATTGGCTCGACCTTGCTCCGGGCGACCCCGTGGTCGTCATCGCCGGCAAGGACAAGGGCAAGACCGGTGAGGTTCTGCGAACAATCCCGGAAAAGCACAAGATCGTCGTCAAGGGCGTCAACATCCTCAAGCGGCACACGAAGGCCGGCCGTTCGCGCGGCGGCGTCAGCGTCGCGCAGGGTGGCGTCGTCGACTTCGAGGCGCCGCTCGACTACTCGAACGTCATGCTCGTCTGCCCGTCCTGCTCGCGGCCGACCAGGACCAAGCACATCATCCTCGAGTCGGGCGCGCGCGCACTCGTCTGCAGACACTGCGACGAGCCGTACGAGCGAGTCAGGAAGACGGAGGCTCAGTGAGCAAAGCCAAGGTCCAGCCTAAGAAGAAGCAAGACGCGAAGCCGGCAGCGCCGAAGGCCCCCGGCACGAAGTCGGAGGCTCCCCCGCGCCTGCTGACGGCCTACCGCGAAAAGATCGTCCCTCAGATGACGAAGGAGTTCGAATACGAGAACGTCATGGAGGTCCCGCGGGTCGCCAAGGTCGTGGTCAACGTAGGCATTGGTGAGGCGAAGGACAACGACAAGGCGCTAGACGCCGCTGTCGGCGACGTGGTCACCATCACCGGCCAGAAGCCCGCGCTCATCAAGGCTCGGAAGTCGGTGGCCGCGTTCAAGCTCCGGGAGGGCCAGACAGTCGGCATCAAGACCACCCTTCGCGGCCGCCGCATGTGGTACTTCCTCGACAAGCTCCTCAACGTCGCGCTGCCCCGGATTCGCGACTTTCGCGGCGTGAACCCCGACGGCTTCGACGGCCGCGGCAACTATTCGTTGGGCCTGCGCGAGCAGGTCGTATTCCCGGAGATCGACTACGACAAGATCGACAAGCTGCGGGGACTCGAGGTGGCGATCGTGACCACGGCCCGCAACGACGATGAGGCGCGCAGCCTGCTGACCCGGCTGGGTATGCCTTTCAGGAAGAGATAAAGGAAGAGGTAGAGAGTTTGGCCAAGAAGTCTTCGCTCGAGCGCTGGAAGAGGGACATGGTGCACCCTAAGTTCAAGGTTCGGTTCCACAATCGCTGCCGCATCTGCGGGCGCCCACGCGCTTACCTGCGCAAGTTCGGCATGTGCCGCATCTGTTTCCGGACACTGGCAGCCGAGGGACGCATCCCCGGCATTACGAAGTCGAGCTGGTGATGGCAGCAAGCACCGCCACCACCGCGGCCAAGACCGTCAAGCGGGCGCCGGCCGGGATAGTGTCCGATCCCATAGCCGACATGCTGACGCGCGTTCGCAACGCCAACACGGCGCGCCACCCCGAGGTGCGAGTGCCGGCGTCCAAGCTGAAGCTCGAGATCGCGCGCGTCCTGAAGGACGAGGGCTACATCGCCGGGTACGAGATCGAATCGGACGGTACCGCTCAGTCGATGCGTATCATCTTCAAGTCCCGCCCCGATCGCACCCGCGTGATCTCGGGAGTGAAGAGGATCAGCCGCCCTGGACTGCGGGTCTACGCCAGAAAGACGGAGATCCCGCGGGTTCTCGGTGGGCTCGGAATCGCAGTCCTGAGCACTGCCGAAGGAGTCATGAGCGGGCGCCAGGCGCTCCGCCAGGGACTCGGGGGCGAGGTGCTCTGTTATGTCTGGTAGATCAAGGAAGGATTAGTTGTCGCGCATTGGTAAGCTGCCGATCCCGGTTCCCAGCGCCGTCAAGGTCGCTTTGGAACCTGGGCATGTAAAGGTGGAAGGGCCGAAAGGCAAGCTCGAGCGCACCCTGCCGGCGGATATCACCGTAGAGCTGGCGGACGGTCACATCGTGTGCAAGCGTCCATCAGACGACTACAAGCACCGCGCCCTGCATGGCCTGGTCCGCAGCCTGGTCGCGAACATGGTCATCGGCGTCAACGAGGGCTTCACCAAGCAGCTCGAGCTGGTCGGGGTCGGCTACCGCGTCGCGAAGCAAGGCGACGAGATCGTGCTGAGCCTTGGCTACTCCCACCCAATCAAGTTCAAGCCCCCACCGGGCATCACGATCGACGTGCAGGACCAGACCAAGTTCACGGTCTCTGGCATCGAGAAGGAAACCGTCGGCCAGGTGGCCGCGGACATCCGTGCCTTCCGCCCGCCCGAGCCGTACAAGGGCAAAGGTGTCATGTATCGCGGTGAGAAGGTGCGCCGCAAGGCCGGCAAGGCCGGCAAGGGTGCCAAAACCACCGCATGATCAAGCGCACCGATCGCAAGGAAGGCCGCAGCAAGCGGCACCGCCGTGTGCGGGTGAACGTGAGCGGAACCTCGGAGAGGCCGCGGCTCGCGGTCTACCGGAGCCTCAACCACCTGTACGCACAGGTCATCGACGACGGCGCCAGCAAGACGGTGGCCGCCGCGTCGACGGTCGAGCTCAAGGCCAAAGGCAACGGCATGTCAGAAGCCGCGCAGGTCGGCAAGCAGATCGCCGCGAAGGCCAAGGCGGCAGGCGTCAACCGCGTCGTCTTCGATCGCGGCGGGTTCCTCTACCACGGCAGAATCAAGGCTCTGGCAGACGCCGCGCGCGAAGCCGGATTGGAGTTTTAGGCACTTATGGGATCTCGATACCCACACTCGAGCGGTGAGCGATCGGAGCTCGCCGACCGCGTCGTCCGCGTCAATCGCGTCGCCAAGGTCGTCAAGGGCGGACGCAAGTTCTCGTTCAGCGCGCTGATCGTTGTCGGCGACATGAACGGTCGCGTCGGCGCGGGCATCGGCAAGGCGCGCGAGGTGACCGAGGCGATTCGCAAGGGCATGGAAGTCGCCAAGCGCAACATGATCACGGTCCCGATGGTCGGGACCACGATCCCGCACGAGGTGAGGCTCAAGCTCGGGTCCGCTCGGATCATGCTCAAGCCGGCCGCACCCGGAACCGGCGTGATCTCGGGTGGCGCGATGCGAGCCGTCATCGAGACCGCGGGCATCAAGGACATCCTCACCAAGTCACACGGCACCAACAATCCCATCAACACCGTGCGCGCGACCCTGGCGGCATTGCAGCAGCTGCGCACCGCTCAGCAGGTGGCTGAGCTGCGAGGCAAGGAGGTCGACCAGATCGTCGGCCGCCGGCTCGCAAACGCTTACAAGCGCGCCGATGGCGCCGGGCGCGCGCAGGGCGCACCTTCAGACCAGCTCGCGAACGGTGCTGCTGCCGAGCCGGCCGCGACCCCCAAGGAGACCAAGTGACCGCTCGCAAAGCAGCCGCGACCGCAGACAAGACACTCAAGGCGACGTTGAAGAAAAGCACCATCGGCGCCAAGCCGGTGCTCAAGGCCACCGTCGAGTCGCTCGGGTTCCGCCGGCTCAACCAGACACGCGAGCTGCCCGACAACCCGGCGGTCAGGGGCATGCTGAAGGCGGTGGCGTTCCTCATCGCGGTTGATGGCGAGCCGTACGTGCGGCCCAAGCGCGGCCGGTACAAGATCTGGCGCAAGCGCTCCGACAAGAAGCACCAGCGAGGAAACTGAGCGAGATGCAGCTCCACGATCTGAAACCCGCCGCGGGCGCGCACCGCAAAGCCCGGCGCATCGGCCGCGGCACCGGCTCGGGCCGCGGCAAGACATCAGGGCGCGGACAGAAAGGACAGAACGCGCGCAGCGAAGGCTTCCGCGTGGGTTTCGAAGGTGGACAGATGCCGCTGTCGCAGCGCATACCCAAGCTGCCGGGTTTCAAGAATCCGTTCAAGAAGATCTACTCGGTGGTGAACATCTCGAAGCTCAGCCGGTTCCCCGACGGAGCCAAGGTCGATGCCGCCTCGCTCGCGGAGGCCGGCCTTGTGCGCGCCGGCTTCGAGGTCAAAGTCCTCGGCACCGGATCCCTCGACCGCAAGCTCACAGTGGAGGCACACGCTTTCAGCTCGAGCGCGCGCGAGGCGATCGAGGCGCGCGGCGGCTCCGTCACGGTGATCGGCGAGCCTCGGAAGATCGGCCCGAAGCGACTGGCGGCCAAGACCGCAAAACGAACGCCCAAGGCCGAGGAACCAGAAACCTCCCCACGAAGTGGGGAGGAAGTCGCGCCCGCGCAGCGGGCCCGACAGGTGGGGGGTTCCGAGGAACCCAAGACCGAGCAAAGCAGACCTACAACCGAGGAATAGCCAATGAACCTGCTCGAGGCCTTGGTCAACGCCATCCGGCTGCCCGAGCTGCGGAACAAGATCCTCTTCACGGGCGGGATCCTGGTCATCTTCAGGCTCTTTGCCAACGTCGCGGTGCCGGGTGCGAGCCAGGCCGCGCTCGCACAGCTCTTCAACTCCCAGGCGCTCCTTGGACTGCTCGACCTGTTCTCGGGCGGTGGACTGTCGCGCTTCAGCGTCGTGGCCATGGGCATGAACCCGTACATCAACGCGACGATCATCATGCAGCTGATGACGGTGATCTCCGAGCGCATCAAGGAGATCCAGAAGGAGGGTGAAGCGGGTCGGCGCCGCATTCAGCGTTGGAGCCGCTACCTCACAGTCGCGCTGGGCGCCGGCCAGGCATATGGCTTCACGGTGCTGTTCCAGAACACGAGCCCGGCCATCCTGCCCCCGCTCGATTGGTTCCAGCGCCTGGAGATCGTCGTCGTCCTCACCGCCGGCACCGTGATGCTGATGTGGTTCGGTGAGCTGATCACCGAGTACGGCATCGGCAACGGCGTCTCGCTGATCATCTTCGCCGGCATCATCGGCCGGGGGCCGCAGGGCATCGCCTCCGTGTTCACCGCCCACTCCACAGGCGGCGGACTGGCCGACTACGTGCCCTTCATCCTCTTCGGGATCATCGCGCTCGTCATGACCGCGGTCATCATCGAGGTCCAGCAGGCGGTGCGGAAGATTCCCATCCAGTCGGCGCAGCGCACTGTCGGCCTCAAGCAGGTGCAGAGCCGCGCCAGCTTCCTGCCGCTGCGTGTGAACCACGCGGGCGTGATCCCGATCATCTTCGCGATCTCGGTGATGTTCTTACCGACCATCGTCTCCAACTACTTCCAGGGCGCCCCGGTCGACACCTGGTACTACAAGGCGGCTTCGTGGATACGGGGCAACTTCACGCCCGACACCGCCAACGTCCCGATGGCCGTGACCTACAACGCGCTCTATTTCATCCTCACTTTCGGCTTCACCTACTTCTACACCGCGATCACGTTCGAGGTGAACGACGTCGCCGACAACCTCAAGCGCTACTCGAGCTTCATCCCCGGAATCCGTCCCGGGCGTCCCACCGCGGACTACCTGGCGGCGGTCATGAACCGGGTCACCTTCGCCGGCGCCACCTTCCTCGGCTTCATCACCGTGATCCTGCCCGTCGCCACGGCCAAGATCTCGGGCATCCCCCACCAGCAGATGTACCTGGGCGGGACGGCGATCCTGATCGTCGTCGGCGTCGCTCTGGACACCATGAAACAGCTGCAGACGCAGCTCGTCATGCGCCAGTACCGCGGCTTTATCCGTTGATGACCTCCCCACTCGTGGGGAGGGTGGCCCGACTCGCGCAGCGAGTCCGGCCGGGTGGGGAGGCCCAACCGTGAACTTACTTCTGTATGGCGCGCCCGGCAGCGGCAAGGGGACGCAGGCGAACATGCTGCGCTCGCGCTTCGGGATCCCGCACATAGCCACCGGCGACATGCTGCGCGCGGAGATCCAGGCGGGCACGCCCCTCGGCCGTCAGGCCCAACCGATCCTGGCCAAAGGCCAGTACGTCCCTGACGACATCATGATCGGCATGATCCGGAACCGGCTCCACAAGCCCGATGCCGGAGGCGGGTTCATCATCGACGGGTTCCCGCGAACGGTTCCTCAGGCGGAGGCGCTCGACGTCCTGATGGGGGAGCTCGGGAGAAGCCTCGACCGCGTGCTCTACCTCAAGGTCGAGATGGCCGAGCTGCTCGAGCGGCTGTCGGGGAGGCTGGTCTGCCCGGCCTGCCAGCGAACGTATCCGCCTGGAACGACTGCTTGCGCGGCCGACGGCACCGCGCTCGTCCAGCGCGAAGACGACAACGTCGAGGCCGTGAAGCCCCGAATCGAGATCTATCTGTCCAAGACCGTTCCCGTCCTCGAGCACTACCGGGGCACAGGCATTGTTTCCGAGATCGACGGACGGGGGACAATCGATGAGATAACCGGACGCGTTCTTAACGCGATCGGCGAGAATGGTCGCTTTAATTCAATGAGTTTTTTGCCATGATCAACCTGAAGACCGCACACGAGATCGACCTCATGGCCCGTGCGGGTGGGCTGCTCGCGTCGGTGCTGCCTCCCCTGAAGGAGGCCTGCAAGCCGGGCGTTCGCACTGACGAGCTGGATCGGATCGCAGACAAGCTCATCAGGGCCGGCGGCGCAACCCCCGGCTTCCTGGGTTACCACGGGTTCCCCAAGTCGATCTGCGTGTCCATCAATGACGAGGCGGTGCACGGGATCCCGGGCAATCGCAAAGTCGCAGCGGGCGACGTCGTGAGCCTGGACCTGGGTCTGGTGCTCGAGGGTTTCTGGGCCGACGTCGGGATCACGGTGGGCGTGGGCAAGATCAGCAAAGAGGCCGACCGGCTGATCAAGGTCACCGAAGAGGCGCTCTACGTGGGCATCGACAAGGCGCAGCCGGGTGGGTACCTCGGGGACATCTCCTCGGCGATCCAGAGGCACGTCGAGAAGGCGGGCTTCTCGGTGATCCGCCAGTTCGTCGGCCACGGGATCGGACGCCAGATGCACGAAGACCCCCAGGTGCCCAACTTCGGCAGCCCGGGCACGCCGCCCCGCCTCAAGCCGGGGATGACCCTGGCCATCGAGCCGATGGTCAACGCCGGCTCGCACGAGGTGTACATGAAGCCGGACGGCTGGACGATCTGTACTGTCGACGGCGGGCTTTCGGCTTACTTCGAGCACACGGTGGCGATCACGGACAAAGGGCCTTTGATTCTCACAGCACTGAGGTCCCCGAACGGCTCCAACGGCAGGGCCAACGGCGCCGCCCGCTGAGCGTCCCCGGCGGGGTGGCCCGAGTTTGGTACAATCACGGTTCGTGCCCCAACGCCCCCCACTCGTGAAGGGGGTCGTGGTGGAGCCTCTTCCCAACGGCGTCTACCGGGTTGAGCTCGAGAACGGGGCCAAGATCCTCGCTCACGTGGCCGATCGCGCCGGCACCCACTTCACCCGGCTTTTGGCCGGGGACAAGGTTGGGGTCGAGCTTGCGAGCCACGATCGGTCGCGAGGGCGGATTCGAGAGATTTGGAGATGAAGGTACGGCCGTCGGTCAAGAAGATGTGCCCGAGCTGCAAGGTGATCAAGCGGAACGGGGTGGTGCGAGTGATCTGCTCGAAGACCCCGAAGCACAAGCAGCGGCAGGGGTGAGCGACTAAATGGCGAGAATCGCCGGCGTCGACATACCCCCGCAGAAGCGCGTGGTCATCTCGCTCGTGTACATCACGGGAGTCGGTCGCACGACGGCTGAGAAGATCGTGAAGGCGGCCAACCTCAACCCGGACGTGCGGGTCAAGGACCTGAGCGAGGAAGAGGTGGCGCGGCTGCGCCAGGTCATCGACCGCATGGCCTCGTCCAAGGAAATCCTCATCGAGGGTGACCTCCGCCGCGACGTGGCGACCAACATCAAGCGCCTGACCGAGATCGGCACCTACCGCGGGATGCGCCACCGGCGCGGTCTTCCCGTCCGTGGGCAGCGTACGCGCACCAACGCGCGGAGCCGCCGCGGACCCAAGCGCGCGGTCGCGGGCAAGAAGAAGGTGAAAGCGGGCAAGTGATGGTCCCTAGGCGAAGCTTCTGATGGGAAAAACAAAAAAGGTCGTCCGCACCCGCCGCCGCGAACGCAAGAACGTGGTTGCCGGGCAGGCGCACGTCCAGAGCACTTTCAACAACACGATCATCAGCATCACCGACATCGACGGGAACGTCATCTCGTGGGGCTCTGCCGGGGCGCAGGGCTTCAAGGGCAGCCGCAAGTCGACGCCTTTCGCCGCGCAGGTGACCGCCGAGGCGACCGCCAAGAAGGCACTCGAGCACGGCATGCGCTCGATCGAGGTGTTCGTGCGCGGGCCGGGTGCCGGCCGCGAAGCGGCCATACGATCGCTGCAAGCCACCGGCCTCGAGGTCAGCGCGATCACGGATGTGACACCGATCCCGCACAACGGCTGCCGTCCGCCGAAGCGGCGGAGGGTCTAAGCGATGGCGAACTACAGCGGCCCGGTCTGCCGCTTCTGCCGCCGCGAGGGCGCCAAGCTCTATTTGAAGGGCGAGCGCTGCTACACGCCGAAGTGCGCCATCGAGCGCCGCGCGTTCGCACCTGGCATGCACGGCCAGGCGCGCAAGCGCAAGACATCGGACTACGGCCTGCAGCTCCGCGCCAAGCAGAAGGCGCGCCGGACCTACGGACTGCTCGAGAAGCAGTTCCGGAACTACTTCGAGCTGGCCGAGCGCGAGCCGGGCGTCACCGGCATCAACCTGCTGCGGCATCTCGAGCTGCGCCTAGACAACATCATTTATCGGCTTGGCCTGGGCGCTTCGCGCAAGCAGGCACGCCAGCTCGTGACGCACCGGCACTTCGAGGTCAATGGGAAGACGGTGAACGTGCCGTCGTACCAGCTCAAGCCGGGCGACGAGGTCAAGGTCAAGCCGGCCAACGGGGTCATCGATGTGGCCCTCGAGGCGTCGAAGGTACGGCCGGTGCCGTCATGGCTTTCATTCAATGGCGACGAGAAGACCGCCAAGGTGCTCGCGCGACCCGACCGCAACGAGATGGAGTCGGGCGTCGAAGAGCAGCTGATCGTCGAGTTCTATTCACGGTAAAGGAACGGAGGTAGGGACCCAAATTGTCGATTGACACGCAGCTGACAGTCACCCCGCAGGTTCGCAAGCTCGAGACGAGCGCGAACTACGGCAAGTTCGATATCGAGCCGCTCGACCCGGGCTTCGGGACGACGCTCGGCAACACGCTTCGACGCGTGCTGCTCTCCTCGCTGTGGGGAGCGGCCGTGACGTCGATCCAGATCGACGGCGTCGCCCACGAGTTCACGGCCATCCCGCACGTGAAAGAGGACGTGACCGAGGTCATCCTCAATCTCAAGAAGCTCTGCCTGAAGAGCTTCACGGAGGACCCCGTGACCCTGCTCCTCGACGTCAAGGGGCCGGCCGAGGTGCGTGCGTCGCACATCCAGGCCTCTTCCGACGTGGAGATCGTCAACCCCGACCTGTACCTCTGCACGCTGGCGGCCAAAGGCCACCTGCGCATGGAGCTGAACGTCGAGCGGGGTAAGGGCTACGTGCCGGCGGAGCGAAACAAGCGCGAGGGCCAGCCGATCGGGGTCATACCGATCGACGCCATCTTCTCGCCGGTCGAGAAGGCCAACTTCACGGTCGAGAAAACCCGTGTCGGGCAGTCGACCGACTTCGACCGCCTGCTCATCGAGGTCTGGACCGACGGCACGATGTCGCCGGAAGAGGCAGTGAGCCACGCGGCATCGCTGTTCACGAAGCACCTGCAGCTGTTCGTGAACTTCCCCGACTCCATCTCACGTCCGGGAGCGCCGGAGAAGAGCGAGCAAAGCCGGCTGATGGACACGCCGATCGAAGAGCTCGATCTCTCGGTTCGCGCTTTCAACTGCCTGAAGGCAAACGAGATCCAGACGGTTGGCCAGCTCTTGCAGAAGCGCGAGGAGGAGCTGCTGGCGCTGCGCAACTTCGGACGCAAGTCGCTGGACGAGATAAAGGAGAAGCTGGTCGAGAAGGGCTTCATCAAGCCCGAGGAGATGGGCAGCGTCCTCCGGGGCTGAGCCTGTAATTGCGACACCAAAAGAGCGGCCGCCGATTCAACAGAGACACAGACGCACGCAAGGCGCTGATGCGCAACCTGTGCACGTCGCTACTCGAGAGCGGGCGCATCACGACTACAGAGGCGCGCGCGAAAGAGCTGCGCCGATGGGTCGAGCGGCTGATCACGACCGCCCGAGACCAGGATCTCAGCGCGCGACGCCGGGTGAGCGAGGAGATCTCGAAGCCCGAGGTCGTCGAGCGCCTGTTCTCCAACCTGCTGCCGCGCCTTTCGGAGCGGCCGGGTGGCTACACGCGAATCGTCCACAAGGGCCCGCGCCTAGGTGACGCGGCGCCGATGGTGATCATCGAACTCGTCGACTGACGAGAGTCATTCGGTTCAAAAGTGAATATCAAGGTCGTGCTCGAGTACGACGGGAGCGGGTTTGCGGGCTGGCAGCAGCAGGCGCGCGGGCGCACCGTGGAGGCGGAGCTCAAACGGGCGCTGCGTGAGCTGACCAGCAAGGAACACACGGTCTACGCGGCCGGCCGCACAGACGCCGGCGCACACGCCGAGGGCCAGGTCGTGAACTTCCGGTTCGAGGGACGCATCACACCGGCGCGACTGGTGGCGGCGCTAAACGCCCGATTGCCGGAGGATGTGGCCGCGCTGAGCGCAGAGGTGGTGCCGGATGACTTTCACGCCCGGTATTCGGCGCGCTGGCGGCGGTACCGCTACCGCTACCTGGATCGCCCCGCCAGACCGGCTATCGAAAGGGGTCGCTGCTGGCACGTGAACGCTCGACTCGACGTGGACGCGATGTCGAAGGCGGCGCAGCCGCTCGCCGGCCGGCACGACTGGACCAGCTTCTGCTCGGCCTCGGAGCCTCCCGACGCCAGGGTGCGGGAGATGCGGTCGGCGAACGTGGTGCGGCGAGGCGACTTCGTCGAGCTGGACCTGGTGGCCGAAGGCTTTCTGCGAGGCCTCGCGCGCAGCATCGCGGGCGCGCTGGCGGAGGTGGGCAAAGGGCACCGGCGACACGAATGGGTCGGCGAGGTGCTGAGAGCCCGAGATCGGCGGTTGGCGGCAAAAACGGCCCCGGCCGGGGGCTTGACATTGATGGAAGTGATTTACTAGGTGACCTTGTGAGTAAACAGAAGACCTGGACCGCGAAAGCCGCGGACCTGAAGGGTGATTGGTTTGTGGTCGATGCCACGGACCAGGTTTTGGGCCGCCTTGCGAGCAGCGTGGCCAGAATCCTGCGCGGCAAGCACAAGCCGACGTTCACGCCGCACCTGAACACCGGCGACCACGTGGTGGTGATCAACGCCGCCAAGATCAAGGTCAGCGGCGCCAAGCTCACCGGCAAGGAGTACACACGCTACACCGGGTACCCGGGCGGTCTGCGCAAGCGCTCGTTGGGGCGCGCCCAGGAGCTTGACCCGACATTCCCGATCACCAACGCAGTGCGCGGGATGCTGCAGCGGAACACGTTGGGCGCCGACATGCTGAAGCGACTTCGTGTTTACTCGGGAGCCGAGCATGGGCATGCCGCGCAGAAACCGAAGGTGGTCACGTTCGATTCGAGAGGGGACATCAAGATTGGCTGACACATTCAACCGAGGCACCGGTCGGCGCAAGAACGCGATCGCGCGGGTGCGTCTCCAGCCGGGCGAAGGCCGGATCACGGTCAATGAGAAGGATCCGCTTGCTTACCTGGGCAGGCGCGTCCTGGAGATGGCTGCCCTGGCGCCGCTTCGGGTGACCAGCACTCAGCGCAAGTTCGACATCAGTGTGAAGGTCGTCGGAGGCGGCAACAGCGGACAGGCTGGCGCGATCGCCCACGGTATCGCCCGAGCGCTCTGCAACTACGACCCAGATTTCCGTCCCGCCTTGAAGAAGGCCGGCCTTCTGACGCGAGACGCGAGGATGAAGGAGCGCAAGAAATACGGACTGAAGCGGGCGCGGAAGGCACCCCAATACACGAAGCGGTAGCGCCAACGGCGACATCGAGACGCCTTCAATGGCCCGACTGCCGGAACACCCGCGACCTTGGCGGACTGCCTGCACGTAATGGACTTACTCGGACTGGCGTCATCGTTCGGTCCGACAATGTCGCGAGCCTGACCCCCGACGGGCGGCAGGCGATGATCGACTACGGCATCACCACCGTGATCGACCTGCGCAGCGAGTCGGAGGTCAACGGGTCTCCCGGCCCCGCGTTCTCGCGCTTCCAGAGCAGCTCTCCCGCTTCCTCGCCGCCCGGTGAGCGGGATGGAAACCCCCTGGCATATGTGCACCTGCCTTTGATCGACGACGCGACGTCGCCTTTGCTCGAAGAAGCGGCCACCATGCCAGGGCGCTATGTGTTGATGGTCGAGCGGCGACAGGCGGCGTTCGGCGCGATCTTCAACGGCATCGCCTCGGCGGACGGGCCGGTCTTGTTCCACTGTTTCGCCGGCAAGGACCGCACAGGCCTGGTCGCCGCGATGATGCTGTCGCTGGCGGGCGTCGAACCCCAGGCGATCGGTGATGACTACGCCGAGACCGACCTCCAGCTGGCGGGCCGTTATGAAGAGTGGCTGGCGAAGGCCGCGCCAGAGCAAGTGGCGACGATGCGCAGCGAGCTTCGCTGCCCACCCGAATGGGTGCTCAGCACGCTGGACCATGTCGAACGTAGGTGGGGCGGGGTCGACGCATACCTCGAGGCGGCAGGCGTTACCACAGCCACGATCACGAGGCTGAAACAAAAGCTGACCGACTAGGGCCCGCCGTGCGCGCCAAAGAACGCGAAAGCATCCTCTTCGCTGGGCACAAAAAGTACGTTCTCCCGCGCGAAGTCTTCAGCTCCCGGCCAGGCGCTTTGGCGAATCCGAGCAGCAGCCGCCTCCCTGTCATAGTCCGTGCGCCGGAATTCGACCTCAGGCCCGAGCAGAGCCCAGTAGGCTCCGGGATGGCCGTACGGCATGCCGACGCTTCCCGGGTTGAGCACCCGCACGCGTCCCAGCGTGCGGTCGAACGGCATGTGTGTATGCCCGCAAACGATCGCGCGGGCGTCCACACCTGCAGTGAGCTCCCTGAGACGTTCATCAGCCGTCTTCGACGTCATCATCTCCACGTCGCTGCGCGGGGATCCGTGGCAGAAGAGCACGCGGCCTAGCCCGTCGATCACAACCGGAAACTCTGACGAGAACGACGCCAGGAAATCCCGATGTTCGCGACTGAGCTGCGCCGCGCACCATTCTGCAGCCGGTCCCGGCATGTCGGAAAGTTGGCCGCCGTCGAAAGCTGTGACCAGCGAGCGGTCGGCGTTGCCGCGCACGAACCGAGCGTGAGGCAGCGCACGCAGCACGTCCAGAGTCTGGACAGGCAGTGGCCCTGAAGCGACGTCGCCGCACGAGACGACGAGGTCGGGAGCCTCGAGGTCAATATCCGCCAGCACCGCCTCGAGGGCGGGCAAGTTGCCATGAATGTCAGCGATGACAGCGACGCGCATCACCATCGCATCGTAGACCGGCAAGCCTCACGATTAACCCATGAAGGTCGGCGCAGCAATTTTTCCCACCGACTACGGCATCTCAATGACCGAGCTCGCGCCCCTGGTCGAGGAGGCGGGATTCGAATCGCTCTGGGTGGCCGAGCATTCCCACATCCCAACCAGCAGGCAGAGCCCTTGGGCGGGTGGTGCAGAGCTGCCGAAGCACTACTGGCATGCGCTCGACCCTTTCGTTGCGCTCACAGCGGCGGCCCTCGCCTCGAAAAAGCTCAGGGTCGCGACCGGCATCTGCCTCGTCGTCCAGCGAGACCCCATCTATACCGCCAAGCAGGTCGCGAGCCTCGACCACATCTCTAGCGGACGCTTCATCTTCGGCATCGGCGCCGGGTGGAACCGAGAGGAGATGGCCGATCATGGCACCGACTTCTCAAAGCGCTGGAAGCTCATGCGCGAGCGGGTCGAGGCCATGAAAACGATCTGGACTGAGGAGGTGTCCGAGTACCACGGCGACATGGTGAATTTCGGACCGATGTGGTGCTGGCCGAAGCCGGTCCAGAAGCCATACCCGCCGATCCTCCTCGGCGGGAGCGGGCCCAACATCCTGAAGCGCGTGGTCGCTTACGCCGACGGCTGGATGCCGAATCGCGGTGAGGTCTTGGGCCGCATCGGCGAGCTGCGCGAGCTGGCCAGAGCCGCCGGTCGAGGCGACATCCCGGTGACGGTATATCCGAAAACGACCCCGGAGGACATCGAACAGTTCCAGCGAGCCGGCGTCGACCGCTGCATCTTCTACATCTCACCCGATGGCCGGGACCAAGCCCTCGCCTCGCTCGACAAGCTGGAGAAGCTCACCCGCACGTACCGGTAGGCTCGCCGGCGGTTGACTAACACTCACCCGGCGGATAAGGTCGGGCCATATGGCAACCTGGTGGATCAAGGGCAACATCGTGCAATCCTGCAACTGTGCATGGGGCTGCCCATGCAACTTTCAAGCGCGACCCACACGGGGCGATTGCGAAGGCGGCTGGGTCATGCATATCGAACAGGGCCGCCTGGACGACGTCGACCTTGCCGGCCTCAACTTCGCGATCATGGCCGATTGGCCGGGAGCGATCCATGAGGGCGGAGGAAAAGCAATTCTGCTGATCGACGAGCGCGGGGACAAGCAGCAGCGCGAGGCCCTGCGCAAAATCGGGGCGGGGGAGGTGGGCGGCCCTTTCGCGGTATTCCTCAACACATACAGTCTGAAAAACACGAGCTATGCGCCGTTCGAAGTGCATATCGACGGCCCGCGCTCACACGTACGCATCGGTTCGGCAGTGGAGCTCGAGCTCGAGTCGATCCGCAACCCCGTCACTGGCGCCGAGCTCTCACCGATGGTGGTGTTGCCCCAGGGCATGCTGTACAACGAGAGCGTCCGATACTCGTCGAAGGTCTTTCGTGTCAGCGATGGCATCGCGTACCAATACTCAGGAACTGATGCGGCTGTAGCACCGATCAATTGGCGGGGCCCCTGACCTAACCACTAGCGCCTCGGTAGCTTGGCGCCCATGACGGCCTCCGTGAAAAGCCGGCTTGCCAGCCGGCTCCGCGGCTCACGGAGTCGCATGGCCAGCCTGGCCAGCTGTTCCACAACGCGAGGCTCGACGCTCAGCCTATAGAGCTGTTTGACGACTGGCGTTTTTTCCTTCACCGCGATCCTCCTGAATTGGTTAATGCGTCACAGCGCGGATTCTCGGTGCCCACTACGCAGGCGCCAAGCCTGGTTGTTAAGGTCGCTTACTCCTCGGCGGAGCCGTTGCCCGCGTACTCGGGGTCGACCGAATGACCGCCCGGCGGGTCCCCATACATCGCCTCGATCTCCGTGTTGTACTTCGACTCGATCACGCGACGCTTGAGCTTCATGGTCGGCGTGAGCTCCTCCGATTCGGGCGACCACTCATTGGGCAAGATCGTGAACCGCTTGAACTGCTCAACACGCGAAAGATGCGTGTTGGCCAGGGTGAGGGCACGCCGCACCTCGGCGATGGTCGCGGGGTGGTCGACGAGCGATGCCATCGACGGGGCGTCGATCCCCTGCGCCTTGGCCCACAGTGGCGCGACCTGTGGATCCAGCACGACCAGCACCGAGATGAACTTGCGACCGTCGCCGATCGCAACCGCCTGGCCGATGATCGGGCTCGACTTCGCGAGTGACTCCAGGTTGGCGGGCGAGATGTTCTTGCCCGCCGAAGTGATGATCAGCTCCTTCTTTCGATCGACTATGCGAAAGTGGCCATCTGGGCCTTGCACAGCAATGTCGCCGCTGTGCACCCACCCGTCTTCGTCGATCGCATCGGCCGTCTTGGCGGGATCGCGGTAATAGCCGACCATCACGTTGCCGCCGCGCACGAGCAGCTCCCCGTCGTCGCCCAGGCGCACCTCGACACCCGGCAGTGCCTTTCCAATCGAGGGCGCCTTGTGGTCGCCTGGCGGGACCGCAGTGGCGGGCCCGGTCAGCTCGCTCATGCCCCAGACCTCGTACAGCGGCATCCCGAGCGCGGCCCAGAACTCATGCACCTCAGGGCGGCATGGCGCCGTGCTGGTGATGGCGGTATGGCAGCGGTCGAGCCCGACCTTCGATCGCAAGAGAACAAACAAGGGCTGGGCACGCTCGGCCACCGAGGCGATCTCATCCGGCACGGGCCGGCCGTCGCGCCGCAGCATGTACGCCTGCTGTGCAGCCGCCAATGCTCCGCGGGCCATCCCGCGCTTCGCCTCGTCCGCTTCCGCCTCGATCCCTGCCTGGATCCCCGACATCAGCTTCTCCCATACCCTCGGCACGCCGACGAATACCGTCGGCCGTGCCGCGAGCAAATAGGGCAGCAGCTGCGCCGGGTCTGGGCACAGGTACACCTCGTGGCCGAGATAGATGCCGCCCCATTGCGAGGTAAACCGCTCAGCGACGTGCGCCAGCGGCAAATAGCTCAGGAACGTTTCGTCGACATACGTGAGCCGCCTCTGGGTCGCTTCCAGCGTCCATACGATGTTGTAGTGGGAGTACGTCACGCCCTTCGGGGGTCCGGTGGTTCCCGACGTGTAGATCAGGCTCACGGTGTCTTCCGGCCCGACTCCTCGCCACGACCGCTCGAACGCGGACGGGTCGCGGGCATACGCCTCGCGGCCCGAAGCGACCAGGTCGTCCCACGACAGCACGCCCTCCGGAGGCTCGCCGTGAATCAAAACGAGGTGCCGAAGTGCCGGCGTTGACGATCGGATCGCAAGAATCTTCGCCAGGAACGCCTCGTTCTCGACGAAGGCCACTGTCGCCCCTGAATGGTTGGCGACATACTCGATCTGCTCAGGCGCGAGCGTGTTGTACACGCTGATCGCGGCGCCGCCGGCATGCACGATCCCGAGGTCCGCGATCATGTGCTCGGGTACGTTGCGCGCCATGATCAGGGCGAATTGGTCAGGGCCGAAGCCGAGCTCGCGGAGCGCGAGCGTGACCGCCGCCACCTGCTCGCGATAGCCATGCCACGTGAGCGTCTCCCAGTCGCCGTTGTTCTTCCAGCGCAGCGCGGGCCGATCGCCCCACCGGCGCTCGGCGTCCGCGAAGATCGTGGGGATGGTCTTGCCCGAGACCGCCTTGTCGATGTCGGATCGTTCGGCGATTACGTCCATCTAGTCACTCCTTCCAGGTGCCGGCGCCAGGCGCGCCCGGCGGACATACACTATCCCTCAGTGGGGGTCGCTCGATGATCTACGTACGGTCGAGGCGCTCGATCGTGACGCTGGGTGTTTTGAGTCTTCTTTGCGTCGTCGTTTTCTGCGTCCTCGCCTTGCTCGCCACCCGCCTGGCGGAAGGCTGGATGGCGGGGCTTCCCCTCGGGGCCGGTGCGCTGGGTGCGATGCTGGCCTTGACCTGGGCCGCAGTCCAGCTTCGCAGCTGGCCCTCGAGCAAGCTCGGCTTCTTCCGCGACCGGATCGTCGTGGTCCAGGGCCGGCACGAGATGCGCGCGATGTGGGAGCTCATGGAATCGGTGACCCTCTCCGACCCCGACTCGTGGCCCAGGGTGAGGGTCACGGACCGCCTGACGATCAGGTTTAGCAATGAACCACCGTTCGGCTTCAAGCCGGCCCAATTCGGGCTCGAGCCCGCCGCCTGCCGCGACCTCATCCTGCGCCTGAGGGACGACGACCGGCTTCGGTCCCGCCTGCCCGAGTTTGACTCTGCCCGGGATCTCACGGTGGCCCCGATCGTCTCCGGAGAGCTGACCAGACCACGCCTGTAGGGTCTTATGACGCGCCGGCGTTCCATCGGGGCATCATGATCCCTGCAGTGTCTCTGAGGGGAAGGGACTTCCTCGACGTCGGCGATCTCGATCCGGCCGAGCTGAGGTCGGTGTTGGTGCATGCCCACGCCATCAAGGCCGGCCGGTGGGCTGAGCGCCCGCTCGAGGGCCGTCACGTCGCGATGCTCTTCCAGAAGCCGTCGCACCGCACGCGGGTGTCGTTCGAGGTCGGCATCGCCAGGCTTGGCGGGACGACCACGAGCCTGGGCGAGCACGATGTCCAGCTCGGCCGGCGCGAGTCAATCGCCGATGCGGCCCGAGTTCTCGACCGCTACGTGGACCTGATCGTCGCCCGAATGCGCAGCCACGCGGACCTGGTTCAGCTCGCGGGCGCCGCCAAGAAGCCGGTCATCAATGCCCTCACGGATCGCTCGCACCCTTGTCAGATCCTCGCCGACCTCATGACGCTAGAGGAGGCGTGCGGCCCGCTCGGCGAGCAGCAAATCGTTTATGTCGGCGACGGCAACAACATCGCGACATCGCTCATCGAAGCGTCAGCTCTGCTCGGGTTCCGCTTGACAGTGATATCGCCGCCCGGGTATGAGCCCGCGAACCAGGTCCTGGAGCGGGCCAAGGCCATCGGATCGGGTACATCCCAGGTGCTCGTCTCCAACGACGTCTCTGCCCTCGACGGCGCGACCGCCGTCTACACCGACGTCTGGACATCCATGGGACAGGAAGATCAGACTGCGGCCCGACGACGGGTGTTCGCCCCTTATCAGGTCAATCAAAGGCTCATGGACGCCGCGAAGGGCGCAGTATTCCTGCACTGCCTGCCCGCCCATCGTGGTGAGGAGGTGACCGACGAGGTCATCGACGGGCCGCGGTCGATCGTCTTCGACCAGGCCGGCAACCGGCTCTACGCACAGATGGCGCTGATGGCAGAGATCATGGGAACAGAGAAGTAGCCGATGCCCGGACGGGAGTTCGTGGTCCAGTTCCAGGAGGTGGTCCGACACCTCGGCTGGGTCGAGGTCATCGACGTGGCGGTCATATCGATCGTCCTCTACTACGTCCTCCGCCTCCTGCGTGGCACCCAGGGCACGCAGATCCTGGTGGGACTCGTCGTGCTGACCGTGATCGGCGTCCTGTCGAGCACCTTCAATCTCGTCCTCCTGTCGTGGCTGTTCAAGAACGGAGCGCCTTACCTCGTCATCGCGATCATCGTGATGTTCCAGCCGGAGCTGAGGCGCGCCCTCGACCAGCTGGGCAGGCTAAGTCATCTCGGTCATCCCCTTTCGGCGTTCAGCACGCCCGAGTACAGCCAGGCGATCTCGGAGACGATCCGGGCCGCTGAGCGCCTGAGCGCCAAACGGACAGGGGCGCTTATCGCATTCGAGCGCGACGTCGGGCTCGAGGACTATGCGGCGACCGGGGTTCGGATCAACGGCGAGATCTCGGCGGAGGTCCTGCAGTCGATCTTCTACCCCAACTCTCCCCTCCACGACGGCGCCGTGATCGTGCGCGGAAACCAGATCCTCGCGGCCGGCTGCCTGCTGCCCCTGCCTGAGGAAGGCCTGGTCCGCGAGCGGGTGGGCACCCGCCACCGCGCCGCCCTCGGGTTGTCTCTGGCATCTGACGCCCTCGTCCTCGTAGTCTCAGAGGAGACCGGCGCCATCTCCGTCATCGAGGAAGGCAAGATCACCCGCAACCTCGACCCCGACGGCCTTCGCCGTCGCGTCAGCGTCAGAGTGCCCGCGCGCCTGGCTCGTGCCAGCAGCCTGTTGGGCTTCCTCAACGGAAGATCGAACGGCAGCGCAGGGGAGCGCGAGAAAATCAGAAAAGGAGACAAGGGACAGGAGTCGTGAGCTGGATCACCGACGATTGGAGGCTGAAGCTGCTGGCCTTCGGGCTGGCGGTGCTGATGCTGGGCGCGGTCGCCTTCTCGCAGAACCCCCCGACGTCGCGGACGATGCAGGTGGGAATCGCCTACACAGTGCCTTCGGGGTTGATCCTGGTCAATCCCCCGACCAGAACGACAGTGACTGTTTCCGGTCTCGCAGATCTGGTCAGCGCCGCCAACTCCAGCAACGTGCTGACGACCGCCGACATCACCAAGGTCAATCCGGGGACCGGCGTGAGGGTGAACCTGGTGCCGAAGACCGTCGTGCCTGGAATCTCGGTTCAGACCACGCCCGTCGTGCTCAACATCGACCAGCGCGCGGTGGTCAAGCTCTCGGTCGTGGTTCGCACGCCTAAAGGAACGGCTCCGGGCTGGCAGGTCACCAAGATGGAGGCGCGCTGCCCGGACGCGCCGTGTTCCGTCTCGTTTGACGGCCCGGTCAGCCGCGAGACCAACCTGAAGGCGTACGCGGACTTCCCGGTGCCGGTCGATGGCTCCTATGACTTCCCGAGCCAGAAGGTCGTGCTGGAGCAGAACGGGACTCCGCTCGACCTCGACAAGCTCGTATCAGGTACGCAGCCCTCGGCGAGCCTGGACTTCACCACGGTCAACATCCACATCGAGGCGAAGTCCGGGACGACCAGCCGCCAGGTGGCCCTGGTCGACTCGGCGCCGTCCAACCCCCCGCCCAACTGTTATCGCGTCACGAACATCGCCGTGGACCCGATCTCGGTCGTCCTCACCGGCGCGCCTGACGCCCTGGCGACCGTCACGAGGATCGCGCTGCCGGCAGTCGACCTGAGCGGGAAAACATCGGATTACACAGCCACCACCACGATCCCGTTCCCATCGGGGGTTACGGGTTCGGTGGCCAAGGCCAGGGTGACCTATTCGATCTCCCAGAACCCGAACTGCACCACCCCGTCTCCTTAACCACCAATGCGCCCGTGTAACCTGGGGCCTGCCCGACACGTTCAAGCACCGTCTAAAGAGCCCGGGCTAGGAGTTACTTAGTAGAAATGTGCGGGATCATCGGCTACCTCGGCGACCGCGAAGCCACCCCGATCTTGATGGAGAGCCTCAAGCGCCTGGAGTACCGGGGCTACGACTCAGCCGGCGTGGCCGTGCTCGAGGGCCATCAGCGCGCCGACCGCCACACCAGCGTCACCAAGTCCGAGAGCAAGGTCGACGTCCTGATCGAGAAGCTCCAGGCCAACATGCCTACCGGCAAGCTGGGCATCGGCCACACGCGCTGGGCGACCCACGGGAAGCCGACCTACGTCAACGCCCACCCTCACACCGACTGCACGAACCGGATCTACGTCGTCCACAACGGCATCATCGAGAACTTCGCCGAGCTCAAGAAGGAGCTCGAGGCGGCGGGCCACGAGTTCACCTCCGACACCGACACCGAGGTCGTACCTCATCTCATCGAGGCCAACTACAAGGGCGACTTCCTCGCCGCGGTCCGCGCAGCGCTGAAGCGGATTCGTGGCGCGTATGCGCTCGCGATGTTCTCGACCGACGATCCCGAGCTCCTCGTCGGCGCGCGGCTGAACGCGCCGCTCGTCGTCGGCCTCGGGGAACACGAGTACTACGTGGCGTCCGACATCACCGCGATCATCCCTTACACGAAACGGGTGCTGATCCTTGGGGAAGGAGAGGTTGCCGCTGTGACGCCGCTCGGCGCGGAGGTTTCCACACTGGACGGGACCACGGTCAAACCGAAGCTCGTGCATGTCGACTGGGACGTGAGCCAGGCTCAGAAAGGCGGCTTTGCACACTTCATGCTCAAGGAGATACACGACACGCCCGAGGCGGTCGCCAACGCAATGCGCGGGCGGCTGACAGACGATGGCATCGTCTCCTTCCGCGAGTTCGACGTCGAAGACAAGAAGCTGAAGGGCTACGAGGAAGTCCTCCTGCTTGGCATGGGCACGTCGCGGCACGCGGCCATGGTGGGCGAGTTCCTGATCGAGGACTGGGCCGGCATCCCGGCTCGCGCGCAGGATGCGTCCGAGTTCCGCTACCGCCGTCCGACCTTCGGCCCGAAGACCCTGGCCGTCGTCCTCACTCAATCCGGGGAGACGGCCGACACGCTCGTCGGCCTCCATCGAGCCAAGGAGCGCGGAGCTCTCACGGTTGCGGTCACGAACGTGTTTGCCAGCTCGGCGGCGCGCGACGCTGATGGCGCCATCTACCTGCACGCGGGACCCGAGATCGGAGTTGCGTCGACGAAGACGCTGACCGCCCACATGGTCAGCCTCGGCCTGCTCAGCCTTCGTCTGGCCACAGTGAATGGTCGCGTCTCGCTCGAGCGAAGGCGTGAGCTCGTCACAGCGCTCAGGGCCCTCCCAGATCAGGTCCGTGAGTTGATAGATCGCGAGAAGGAGATCGCGAAGATCGCCCACCGCTACAGCCGCTATCGCAACTTCATGTACTTCGGTCGCGGCCTGGGCTACCCGGTTGCGCTCGAAGGCGCTCTGAAGCTGAAGGAGATCTCCTACGTGCACGCTGAGGGGACCACGGGCGGCGAGCTGAAGCACGGCCCGATCGCGCTGCTCGACAAGGAGTTCCCGGTGGTGGCGATCTGCACTGCGAGCCCGACCAAGGACAAGATGGTGAGCAACGTGCATGAGATCGTGGCACGCAACGCCCCGGTTCTGGCGCTCATCACGAAGGGTGACCGCTCGCTCGACGATGTTGCCATGGACGTGTTCGAGATGCCGGCCGTCGAGGAAGTCGCATCCGCGATTCTGAACACCGTCATGCTGCAGCTGTTCGCGTACCACGTCGCGATCAAGCTGGGGCAGGACGTCGACCAGCCGCGCAACCTGGCGAAATCAGTCACTGTCGAATAGGTACGAAAATGGGTTCGTGCAGCGGATCGGCGTCGACGCGGTGTCGGTGGACCGGATTGCGCTTGCGGTCAAGCGGTCCGGCCCAGGGTTTCTGAACAAGGTCTACACCCCCGCCGAGCTCGCCTATTGCGCCGGCAGCTCCGAGCGCCTGGCCGGGCGCTGGGCGGCCAAGGAAGCGGTGATCAAGTGCTTCGACGGCACGGGCATCTGCTTTCCCCGCCGGCGCATCGAGGTCCTGCCCGGCCCGAGCGGCGCGCCCCGCGTGAGGCTTCTCGGCGACGATCGCGGAGCCCGGGTGGAGGTCAGCATCACCCACCACAGCCGGCTCGCCGTCGCGACCTCGCATCTGGAGATGCCGGACGTGGCGGACAGCCTGCTTCCCGCCCCGGAATCAGTCATGCTCCCCCGGCGCCCGAAAGACGCCCACAAGGGCACGTTTGGGACGGTGGTCGTGCTCGCGGGGAGCCTCGGCTTCACCGGCGCCGCGTATCTCGCCGCGACCGGCGCCGCACGCAGCGGCGCGGGCCTGGTTCGGCTGCTGGTCGCCGACACGATCTATCCCATCCTTGCCGCCAAATGCACCGAGGTCATGGCTACGCCGGTGCCGGAGGTGGCGCCGGGGGCGGTCGGCCACGCCGCGTACGACTCGGTGCTGCGGCAGCTGTCGAGCGCCGAGGCGGGCGTCATCGGCCCCGGCCTGGGCCGCGACCGCTCGACCTGGCGGCTCATCCTCGACCTTGCGCTGCATGCCGATTGCCCGCTCGTGCTCGATGCCGACGCACTGAACGCACTGGCCGACTCCGCCCGCAAGAAAACGCGCCTGGGCAAGAATCGGGTTCTTACACCACACCCGGGCGAGATGGCCCGGCTGACCGGCAAGACCGCCGACGCTGTCAACGCAGACCGCGCCGGGACAGCGCGCAAGGCAGCCAAGGAGTGGGGTACCGTCGTCGTCCTCAAGGGCGCGCACACGGTGGTCGCGCACCCTGACGGCCGCCTGAGCGAGGATCCCCATGAGGTCCCCGCACTCGCCACCGGCGGCACGGGTGACGTCCTGTCGGGAGTGATCGCCGCCCTCATGGCTCAGGGCTCGGATCCCTTCACCGCCGCCGTCAGCGGCGTCTATATCCACGCCGCGGCGGGCCGCAGGATCTCGCAGCGCCTCGGCGATTCGGGACTGCTGGCCAGCGACCTGCTCCCTGAAATCCCACTCGTGATGCACCTGCTGCGCCAGGGCGGTCTCTAGCTGACCACTCTGCGCTGGGCGGACATCGACCTACGCGCCGTACGCGACAACACCGCCCGCATCCTCGCGCATCTGCCGAAGGGAACGAGGCTGATGGCGGTCGTGAAGGCGAACGGATACGGGCATGGAGCGGTGCCGGTGGCCCGGGCGGCAATCCGCGGCGGAGCGACGTGGCTGGCGGTGGCCACGCTCGAGGAGGCGCGCGAGCTGACCGGGCTGGTGCACGCGGAACGCATCCTCGTGATGGGCGGGCTCATCCCCGCCCAGGCGCCCGCGGCCGTCGCTGGCGGCTTCAGCATCGGCGTTTCGAGCTTCGATCTGGCGCGAGCCCTGGGCGATGGCGACGAGGTGGTGCCGGTCCACCTCAAGATCGACACCGGCATGGGCCGCTTCGGCGCCGTGCCCGACGAAGCGGCATCGCTGGCTCGGCTCATAGACGAGTCGCCCGGCCTCCGGTTGGCCGGCACGTGGACCCATTTCGCGTCGGCCGGCACGGACGAGGTGATGACGCGCGTGCAGTTCGATCGCTTTCTCGAAACCCTGGCCGGGCTCGGAGTTGATCCAGGGTTGCGACACGCCTGCAACTCGGCCGCCGCCCTGAGGTACCCGGAGATGGCGCTTGACGCGGTGCGGGCGGGCATCGCGCTCATTGGCTGCGAGTGGCCGGGCACCAGCCCGGCCATGGCCTTGCGCTCGGTTGTCACGCATGTGAAGACGGTCGCCGCCGGGGATACCGTGGGCTACGGCGCCATCTGGGCGGCGCCGGTCCGCTCGCGCGTCGCGACGGTCGCCATCGGCTATGCGGATGGCGTGTTTCGCGCCCGGGCGAACCGCGGCCACGTGCTCGTGCGGGGTCAGCAGGCACCGCTCATCGGCGCCGTCAGCATGGACGCGATCACCATCGACGTCACCGTCGTGCCTGGTGTCGAGGTGGGGGATGTGGTCACCGTTATTGGGTCGGACGGCGACGCGCGGATCACCGCGGAAGATGTTGCCGGCTGGTCGGGCACCATCTCCTACGAGGTGCTGACCGCGATCGGTCCGCGCGTCAAGAGGCGCTATTCGGAATAGCGCCCGCCGCCTGCCGATTCAAGAGTGCGCAAGGCGGGTGTATCTAAACTGTCATTACTGATGGCGGAAAGTCCACCCCAAACTGCCTTCGCGGAAGAGGCATTGACACATCTCGACACGCTCTACCGGGGCGCGCTCCGGCTTACTCGCGACCCCGATTCGGCCCAGGACCTGGTCCAGGAGGCTTACCTCCGCGCGCTTCGCTACCAGCACAGCTACCAGCCGGGCACGAACATGAAGGCCTGGCTGTTCGCGATCATGCGCAATCTCTTCTGGGATCGGTTCAAGGGTTCCCGGAAGGAGGATGTCAGCCTCGACGACGTCGGCGAATTCGTCCTCTACGACAAGCTGCGCGACGAAGGCGCCAAACCTGAAGCCGATGTGCTGGACAAGCTGGCGGCGTCGGAGGTCGTGGCGGCTGTCGAGAAGCTACCTCCCCTGCACCGAGAGGTGGTGCTCCTGGTCGACGTGGAAGGCTTCTCCTACAGGGACGCCGCGCAGACCCTGGGGGTGCCCATCGGCACCGTCATGTCCCGGCTGCACCGTGCCCGCCAGCAGCTCCAGAAATCCCTCTATGACTACGCGTTGGAATCCGGTATCGTGCGCGCCAACGGCACCAAGGAGGTGCCAAACGAATGAACTGCAGCGACTGTAAGGAAAAGCTCGACCGCTACCTGGATCGAGAGCTGAGCAACACCGAGATGCTCGAGTTGCAGCTGCATCTCGAGGGATGCCCTCCATGCACGGATAACTACGAGTTCCAGGCCTCACTGAAGCGACTGGTCAAGGTCTGCTGCGAGCAGGACAAGGCCCCCGACGCCCTGCGAGAAAAGCTCCGCCAGATCCTCACCTGATCGAAGCCGCCCGCCTCTACGCCATCACCCCCGATCGTGATCCGGAACAGGTCATAGCTCTCGCGCAGGCGGTGCTGCGGGGAGGCGCAGACGTCCTTCAGCTGCGCCACAAGAAGTTGCCGCGCGGGCAGCTGCTGGATGTGGCACGCCGTCTTCGTGACATGACGGTCGAGGCCGGTGCGCTTTTCATAGTCAACGACTACGTCGACGTCGCGCTCATCGCGGGCGCCGACGGGGTCCATCTGGGGCCGGACGACCTGCGCATCGAGTCAGCCCGCAAGATCGCCCCGCCAGGCTTCTTGATCGGCGCCTCGGCGTCGAAACCGGAGGCTGCCAGGGCCGCGGTGGACGCGGGCGCCGGCTACATCGGCTGTGGAGCGACGTTCTCGACTCCGCTGAAGCCCAACAAGGATGTGATCGGGCCGGCGGGCGTCGCGGCTGTTTCGGCAGCGGTCCGAGTTCCGGTGTTCGCCATCGGCGGGATCGATGAGTCGAACATCTCGCAGCTGACTTCGATCGGCGTGCATCGTGTCTGCGTCATCCGCGCGATTGCCGACTCGAAGGACGCCGAGTCGGCTGCCCGCCGCCTGCGTGCCATGCTGACCGCGTGACCACACTCGACGGGATAGGCGAGGGAGAGTTACTGCGCAGGATCCTGCCCTACCTGACGACAACTGGATATGAAGTCGTTGCGGGTGAGGACGACGCAGCTGTCTGGCCGAGCCTCGACCCGGACTACCCAGAGGACTACGTCGTGGCAAGCTGCGACACATCGGTCGAGGGTGTCCATTTCGACCTCTCGTGGATGACTCCGGCCGACGCAGGCCATCGAGCCCTCGCCCTGGCCCTCGGCGACCTTGCCGCCAAAGGCGCCACCCCCAAGTACGCCCTGGTCGCCCTCGCTGCTCCCAAATCCTGGTCTGTGGAAACCGTGACTGGGCTCTATGAAGGAATCCGCAGGCTTGCGGATCGTGCTGACATGGCAATCGCCGGCGGCGATACGACCGCGATCGATGGACCCGGAGTGCTGACCCTGACCGTCCTTGGCACCACACCGCTGGTGCCTTTAGCCCGTGCTCGCGTGCAGCCGGGATGGGTCTTAGGGGTTACGGGCCCGCTCGGCGCCGCGGCGCTTGCGTTGCGTGAGCGGCGCGTCTTCCTTCCCGATCCCAAGTTCGAGGAAGGGAGCCGTCTGAACCAGGCTGAGCTGAGCTGTGGCGACATCTCGGACGGGCTGGTTCGCGAGATGGAGAAATATGCCGCGGTGTCGGGGGTGGGATGCGTCATTCGTGTCGCTGAAGTGCCGGTGGCCGCGGGCGCGACCGTACAGGATGCGCTGGCGAGTGGGGAGGAGTCTGAGCTGGTGTGTGTGGGGCCCGAAGACAAACTTGTGCACGCTGGTGTGCGACCCATCGGCGTAATGACTGCCGATCCAGCCGTTCATGTCATCGGCCCCGATGGTCGTGACTTTCAGCTCGAGGTCCGTGGCTACGACCACTTCGCGTGAGACCTCGTCGCCGGAGGAGACCGAGTCAGCCGGCGAAGACCTCGGCCGGCGCCTGCGTCCAGGCGACCTGGTGCTTCTGAAGGGCGAGCTCGGGGCGGGCAAGACGACTTTCGTGCGTGGGATCGCGAGAGGCGTCGGTTCCACCGCGCCGGTGGCGAGCCCCACCTTCCAACTGGTCCGCGTGTATCCGGGCCGTGTCCAGGTCGCGCATGTCGATCTGTATCGCGTTGAAAGCGGCGCCGAGCTGCGAGACCTCGGACTCGAGGAGTTGCTCGACGCGGGCGCGGTCGTCGTGGAGTGGGGAGAGCGGCTGGACAGCCCGAGCGCCACGTTGATTTCTATCGAGCATCTGGGGGGCGACCGGCGACTCCTGCGTGTGGAGCGTTCGTGATTCTGGCCATCGACACCTCCTCAGCGCGATCGGCGGTGGCGTTGATCGACGGCGACGGACGGGTGGTACGCGAGCTCAGCGAAAGCTCTGGGCCAGGATTTGACCTGCCGGCTCGCTACAGGACGATCGGGAATGGACAAAGGCTGACCCGGGTTGCGGTGGCGACAGGGCCAGGTTCGTTCACTGGGCTCCGCGTCGGCGTTTCGTTTGGCCTCGGCCTGGCGATGGGCCTGAAGATTCCAATCATTCCCCTGCCGACGCTCGGCATCCAGGCGGCCCGCAGCGACGGACCGGTCCTCGCGGTCGCCGAAGCCGGCCGCGGCCGCGTTTACTTCCTCGCGCCAGGAGCGGATCCGGGCCTCGCCGAGGCGGGCGAGCTCCCTCGCAGTTGGCCTGTTGCCGGCTGGCTGCGGCCAAAGACCGAGGCCGCACTGGAGGCTGCCGGCCTGCGTTTCAAAAGCGAAGAGGAGCTGCGATCCTTCGGGTCCGCGGCCGCGAGATTGCTGGAATCGGCCCGAGAAGTGGCCTATGGTAGTCTCAGGCTCGAGTACATGCAGTCCTTTTCCGCTCGCACTTTGTGATGGTTCAGCTACGCCAGCAACTGGCGCTCGAGCTGATGCGCGAGGCGGACATCGCGACCGTGCAGGAGATCGAGCGCGAGATCTTCGTCACCCCATGGCCCCGCAACGCCTACTATCGCGAGCTCGCCTCGCGCTCCAGTGCGCATTACGTCGTGCTGCGCCAGGAGGGCATCGTCGAACGACCGCCGGCACAGGTCTCGTCGGATTTCGACCCGACCATCGTCGGTTACGGCGGTATGTGGCGCATGTACGACGAGGCCCACGTGACGACGATCGGGGTCCGCCGCGACCTTCAACACCGCGGCCACGGGCGCATTGTCTTCGCTGGTCTCATCCAAGCGGCCTACGACATGGGCGCCAAATGGGTGACCCTCGAGGTGCGCACGTCAAACGAGAACGCGATGCACTTGTACGAGGCCTTCAGCTTCAAGGTGATCGGCCGACGCAAGGGCTACTACACCGACAACGGCGAGGACGCAATCGTGATGTGGTCGGACTCCATCCACTCGCCGCGGTTTCGGCGCGCGTATGAAGCCAGCCTGGAGCGGATCGAAGCGGAAGTCCGCGGCCTGCGGCGCGAGCTGATCACCAAGGGCGAGCCGCAGTAAAAGCGGCCCTCGTCCTCGGAATCGAAACCAGCTGCGACGAGACGTCGGTCGCCCTGGTAGAGGGCGGCCGGAGGGTTCTGGCCAACGTCATCCACTCGCAGATCGAGCTGCACAAGGACTTCGGCGGAGTCGTTCCCGAGCTCGCGGCTCGCGACCACCTCGAACGCCTGCCACATCTGCTCGACCTCGCGTTCGAGGGCTCAGGCCTTGGCCCGGATGACGTGGACCTGATCGCCGTCACGCGCGGCCCTGGCCTCGCGGGCTGCCTCCTGGTCGGGGTCGGCGTCGCGGAGGGTCTTGGCGCGTCATGGTCGAGGCCGGTCACCGGGGTCAACCACCTGTGGGGACACATCTATGCCGCGATTCTGACTCGCCCTGAGCTCGAGCCGCCCTTGTTGGGACTCGTGGTGAGCGGCGCCCATTCCGACCTGGTCCGTATGCCGGAGCACGGCCGGTTCGAGGTCATCGGCCGAACCCGCGACGACGCGGCCGGCGAGGCCTTCGACAAGGCCGCCCGCATGCTGGGCCTGGGCTACCCCGGCGGTCCGGCGCTCGACGGTCTGGCAAGGACGGGCGACCCGCGCCGCCAGCTTCTGCCGAGGCCACATCTGCCGGGGCTCGAGTACAGCTTCAGCGGGCTGAAGACCGCGCTGCTCTATCGGCTTAGGGATCTCGGCGACTCTGCCGGCCCGCAGGAAAAGGCGGATCTGGCTGCCGCCTTCGAGCAGTCGGTGGTGGAGTCGCTGCTCGAGAAGCTGGATGTGGCTCTATCCAGATCACCGGTGTCCGATGTTGTCGTCGCGGGTGGGGTTGCCGCCAACTCTCTCCTTCGCAGGCGCGCGGCCGAGGTGGTGGCGGGCCGGGCGCGGCTAACGATACCGCCGCTCGAGCTCTGCACCGACAACGCGGCCATGATCGCCGCCGCCGGCTATTTCGCCTCCCCACGTCGCGTGGAGGCCGCGCGAAGCGCGGGTGGGGAGTCGCACTCCTCAACGCAGGTGGATCCCTCTCTAGGATGGGATTGATGGGAGTCACGGGCTGGGAGGTGGTCTTCCGGGGCGAGCGGCTCAAGGCCGACCTCATCGCGGCTGTCCTGGAAGCGAATGGAATCACCACCGAGGTGTTCGGCGACACCGCCTACTCCGCGGCGATGAACTTCACCGAGGCCAGGATCATGGTCCCCGACGCCGAGGCGGACCAGGCCCGACAGCTCATCCAGGCCGCCGAGTCGAGCCAGGTTTAACCCCGCCGGCCCGGCGGTAGTACTATTAGCACTCGACCCCCCTGAGTGCTAAGCGCTCGGGCCAGGGGAGTGCCAAAGACATCAATTTCAGCTGAGGAGGGTTGCACATGAATCTGAAGCCGCTAGGCGATCGTGTAGTGGTCAAACCGTCGGACAAGGAAGAGAAGACCAAGAGCGGGATCGTCCTCCCGGACACCGCCAAGGAAAAGCCCCAGGAGGGAACCGTCGAGGCCGTGGGGACCGGAAGGATCCTGGACAACGGCACCAAGGTGCCGATGGAGCTCAAGGTCGGCGACAAGGTGCTTTACGCCAAGTACGCCGGCAACGAATTCAAGATCGACGACATCGAGTATCTGATCGTCTCCGAGAAGGACGTGCTCGCCATCGTCGCATCCAACGGCAAAGCCAAGAAGTAATTAAGGCAAGAGGGAAAGGTATATGGCAAAGACAGTCACATTCGACGTAGACGCGAGGCAGGCCCTGAAGAAGGGCATCGACACCGTGGCCCAGTCCGTACGCATCACGCTCGGGCCCAAGGGCCGCAACGTGGTCCTCGAGAAGAAGTTCGGCGCTCCGACCGTGACCAACGACGGCGTCACGATCGTGCGCGAGATCGAGCTCAAGGACCCCATGGAGAACACCGGCGCCCAGCTGCTGCGCGAGGTGGCGACGAAGACCAACGACGTGGCCGGTGACGGCACCACCACGGCGACGCTTCTCGCTCAGACAATGATCAGCGAAGGCTTCCGCAACGTGACTGCGGGCGCCAACCCGATGCAGCTCAAGATCGGCATCCAGAAGGCCGTAGACGCTGTGGTCGAGGAGATCAAGAGGCTTTCAGTGCCCGTCAAGGGCCACGAGGACGTCGCCCACGTGGCGGCGATCTCCAGCCAGGACGAGCAGATCGGCTCCCTCATCGCCGACGCGATGGACAAGGTGGGCAAGGATGGCGTGATCACGGTCGAGGACAACCAGGTCATGGCGACCGAGCTCGAGGTGGTCGAGGGCATGCAGTTCGACCGCGGTTACGTGGCCGCGTACATGGTCACCAACCCCGACCGCATGGAGGCGGTGCTCGAGGATCCGTACATTCTGATCACCGACCGCAAGATCTCCGCGATCCAGGACCTGCTCCCAGTGCTGGAGCGCGTGGTCCAGCAGGGAAAGCCGCTTCTGATCGTGGCCGAGGACGTCGAGGGCGAGGCGCTCGCGACGCTAATCGTCAACAAGCTCCGCGGCACGTTCACCGCGGTCGCCGTCAAGGCGCCCGGCTTCGGTGACCGCCGCAAGGCGATGCTCGAGGACATGGCGATCCTGACTGGTGGCCAGGTCATCAGCGAGGACCTCGGCCTCAAGCTCGACCAGACCAAGGTTGAGCAGCTCGGCAAGGCTCGCAGGGTGACCGTCACCAAGGACGACACCACCATCGTGGAAGGCGCCGGCAAGCCGGAGGCCATCCAGGCGCGGATCAAGTCGATCAAGTCGCAGGTCGAAGAGACCACGTCGGACTTCGACAAGGAGAAGCTGCAGGAGCGGCTCGCGAAGCTCGCCGGCGGCGTCGCCGTGATCAAGGTCGGAGCTGCCACCGAGGTGGAGCAGAAAGAGAAGAAGCACCGCATCGAGGACGCGCTGAGCGCGACCAAGGCCGCGGTGGAAGAGGGGATCGTCGCGGGCGGCGGCACCGTGCTGCTCAACGCGCAGAAGAAGCTCGACGGCGGGCTTGGTCTGAAGGAAGACCAGGCGACTGGAGTCAACATCGTCCGCAAGGCGCTCGAGGAGCCTCTGAAGCAGATCGCTCAGAACGCCGGCAAGGAAGGCTCCGTCATCGTCGAGGAAGTCCGCAAGGCCAAGCCGGGCTTCGGCTACGACGCCCTCAACGACAAGTTCGTGAACATGTTCGAGTCCGGCATCGTGGACCCGGCCAAGGTCACTCGTTCGGCGCTGCAGAACGCCGCGTCGATCGCCGCGATGGTGCTGACCACCGAGGCGATGGTGACCGAGGTACCCGAGGAGAAGCGTGGCGGCGGCATGCCGGGTGGCGGCGGCATGGGCGACATGATGTAAAGAGTCAAATCACCTCCCCGCTCGCGGGGAGGGTGGCCGAAGGCCGGGTGGGGCGACCCGCTCAGGCTCGGCGGTGGAGAGCCCCTCGGTTCGAGGGGCTCTTTTTTACTTCCCCGCTTGCGGGGAAGTCGGCCCCCCGCGCAGCGGGCGGCCGGATGGGGAGGTCCGGTGTGGCTTGTCCCGTGGGGTCGGTTCGTCGACAGGGATGATCCCACCGAGCCCGGCCATGCGCCGGCCGGCGAAGGTCACCGCGAAGGGCAGCAGGAGCATGAAGGCGGCCACGACCACCGACAGGGAATCTGGCAGATGGCGCGGGTCCCGCATGCCCAGATAGGTGAGGTACCCGCCTCCGGCGGCGGTCAGCGCGACGATCAAGACCGCAGCCCCGATCGCCCAGGTCCGGTACTCGCGGAACAGCGGCGGGGCGTGGAGGCTGGCCAGGCGGAGCAGCCACCAGGCGGTCAAGCCGTTGAGGACCAACCCGCTCAGGAGGGCAAGGCCGGCAATTATGAGCCGGAAGGCGTCGAGGTGGACCATGACGAAGGCGGACGCGTTGACCGCCAGAATGCCGATGGGCGTGAGCACGCCCAGCGTCAGAAGTACGTATTCACGAACCCGGCGTCGAGAGCGCCGGTTAGTGCCCGCAGCCGCAGGCTTGGGCTCCGCCTGCATCGTCGCCGGTGTCGAACGAGTGACCGCAGGAGCACGAGTGAACGGCGTTCGGGTTGTGCACCGTGAAGCCGGCGCCCATGAGGCTGTCCACGTAGTCGATCTCCGAGCCGCGGATGTAAGGCGCGCTGAAGTCGTCGATCACGATCTGGACCCCGTCCTGGTCGATGGTGACGTCCTCCGGCCGGCGCATGTCGTCGAAAGCCATGCCGTACTGCATGCCCGAGCAGCCGCCTCCGCTGACGAAGATCCGGAGCGCCAGCTGGGGGTTTCCCTCCTTGGTGAGAAGCTCCTTGAGGTGTGCCTGAGCGTCGGGGGTTAGTGAGACGACAGCTTGTTCGATCACATTTGGGATGTTACCACGGGCATCCCCCTCCCCACGATCCCACGGTGCCTGTCATGTTAAGAGTGCAATGAGGGGCCCGGTAGCCGACGTCGCATCGAAGCTGGAGGCGAAGGCGGCTTCGTTCGTGAAGGAGAACCGCCTGCCGGGAGCGGCGGTGGGCGTGGTCCATGGCGATGACCTGGTCTGGGCGTCGGGGGTGGGTTTCGCGGACGTGGCGACTCGCCGCGCGCCGGAACGTCTGACTCTCTACAGAATCGCCTCGATCACCAAGACCATCACCGGGACCGCGATCATGCAGCTCCGCGACGAGGGCCGGCTGCACCTTGACGATCCCGCCGTGGCTCACCTCCCCGAAGTGCGTGCGGCCGACAGCCCATTCGGTCCAATCGAGACGGTGACGATCCGCCGCATGCTCTCGCATGAGTCAGGGCTCACGAGCGAGCCTCCCGACACCGACTGGAGAGCCCCGAGATACGAGGGTTCGATCGAGCGCAACCTCGCGCGCATCGGCGAGATCGGCACCAAGGTCCCGCCTAACGTGCAGCCGAAATACTCGAACCTGGCCTACCAATTGCTGGGCGAGATCGTGGCGCGAGCCAGTCGAACTCCATACGTGGATTACGTACGGGCGGCGATCCTGGAGCCGCTCGGCATGACTGACAGCGCGTTCGAGCCGCTCCCGGACTCAATGTTGCCGCGTCGCGCGACCGGCTACGCCGGGAGATTCCTGTCTGATGAGCTGGACCTTGCGTCGATCCCGCCGACGGTTTGGGCCGAGGGCGGCATGTGGTCCTGCGTCGAGGACCTCGCCAAGTGGCTCTCATTCCAGTTTCGAGAGGATGGCGGTGAGCGCAAGGGCTCGCAGGTCCTGGCCGGGCCCACGCTGAGGGAGATGCACAAGGCCCGGTACCTGGGCAACGAGGAATGGACCGAGGCTTGGTGCATCTCGTGGTACGCGGTTCGCAGGGACCACGTGATCTGGGTGCAGCATTCGGGCGGGCTGCACGGATTCAACTCGAATGTCTGCTTTGACCCCAAACACAAGGTTGGAGCGATCGCCCTGCTGAATGGAATCGGCGACGCGCCTTTGCTTGCGATGGACCTCGCCACAATCGCTCGCGACGCCGTCCGAGTGGCCGCTCCAACAATCGAGCCGGCGCCGGCTCTGCCTGAGGCGTATCGAGGCCTGTTAGGTATCTACGCCGATCGTGAGTCTGGGTGGCTTATACGGCTCGAGTGGCGAGACGGAAAGCTGTCCGT